>Ga0315295_10000011_pt1 | contig 242570 bp, 217 predicted proteins | sample YL17G14_0_MG_FD_204453 | JGI IMG/M metagenome (GOLD analysis project Ga0315295, IMG submission 204453) | Sediment microbial communities from Yellowstone Lake, YNP, Wyoming, USA - YL17G14_0 | ecosystem: Environmental > Aquatic > Freshwater > Lake > Sediment | place: USA: Wyoming | collected...
GAAGAGCGCCTCCTACCAGGCGTACCTGCGCCGCCGCGCCGCCCTTTCCACCACCCCCGGGGGGTGACATTTTCTCAGTCCGATTTTGGCCCCTGGGGGGTGACAAAATCACTGTCCGTTGACAGCCCCGCCTGGGGAAGTGTCGTCGGTCTGTGATATTGTCACCTTGTAAGCGGTCTGAGAAAATGTCACCATGGGGAGAGATGTTTTCTTGAGCGTCAAGGAGGCCAGGAAGCTTCACGTGATCGAGGGGGTGCTGGCCGGCCGGCTGACGGTGGGTCTTGCGGCGCGTGCGCTGGGGCTCTAGCGAGCGGCAGGTGAAGCGGCTCAAGGTGGGGGTCCGGCGCCACGGACCAGCCGCGCTCCCACACAAGAACCGCGGCCGGAAGCCCAAGCACGCCCTGCCCGAGACCACCCGCCGGCTGATCGTAGAGGTCGCCAGCGGGCCGTACCGCGGCGCCAGTTGCCCCCACATCTCGGAACTTCTCGCCCAGGGGCACGATATCCTTGTCTCGCCGCGCACCGTGCACCGCGTTCTGGCCGCCTCCAGCCTGAACCGCGCCAGGAGGCGCTCGCCGCGCAGGCACCGCACCCGCCCCCGCATGCCCCAGGAAGGCTTGCTTGTGCAGTGCGACGCCAGCCTGCATCACTGGCTTGAGGACCGCGGCCTGCAATGCTCGCTTTTGGGCGCCGTCGACGACGCCACGAGCAAGATCCTCGGCCTCGTCTTCCGGCCCCAGGAGGACCTTCGGGGCTACCTCCAGCTCATGCACGACGTCATCTCCAGGCATGGCGTGCCGGGCGCCGCCCGGGGGAGGGCCGTGGAAAGGATGGGACGCCAGCTACAGCGAGGTATTCTTGCGCTGGGAGGTCTTCTCCTGTTTCCGGGCATCGGGCGCGGCGTATTGGCAGGGCCAGTCCGCGCGCGGGCGCCCACGACGAAGCAGGGAGGCCCGTCGCGGCACGCCGGCCGGCAACGGGCCTCCCCGGAAAAGGTCTAGCGCCACACGGTTTCCTGGTCGTCACGCGACAGGTCCCCGGACCCCCGGCGCTAGTTGCAGTACTCGTCACACACGCACTGCTCGACATCCAAAGGCAGGACGCGGATTTCGGCCTCAACGTACACAGATCTCACCTCCGTTGCCCCCTTGCTTCCAGTATATGCCATTGTGACATCCAGGTCAATACCGGAATCCCGTACGGCACGCATGATGCATTACGGCAGCGATCGCGTACTGGGTCATCCTGTGCCTCTGCCTAGCCATGCTCCCCCTCTCCGGTTGCCGGCACAAGACTGGCGGTGACGCGGTGCCCGGTGAGGGTGAGGGGTCGGCGACACCCCAGCGGAGTAGTCCGACTTTGGACCCTGGGGGGTGGCATTTTCACTGTCCGTTGACATACCACGCCGGGAGGCCGAGGTGGCATCCTTCGTCAGACCTCCACCAGCGCCGTCAACCTCTGAACGGCCAACCGCATGATGTCCCGCCCGGTTTCGCCGTTGCTGAGGGCGGAGTCGGAGAAGACGGCGTCGGGGAAGTAGTTGCTGAGGGCGTGGCGGGTTGCAGTCGTGTGCGCCGTGCGCAGCCAGGAAGGAACCGCGGCCGGCGGTGGGACGAGCTTGGACCCCAGCACCATCTCCGGGCGGACCGCCATCATCAAGCTGGTATCGACGTCCCCACCGCGCGCCACAGCCTGCAGGTCGCCGCCGAGAAGGTTGGGCAGACAGGCGACCGTCGCGTCCACATTCGGCCACAGCGACTTCGCCTCACCGGTGGCGAGGATGAGCGCATTGTAGACGTTACCACCATGCATCAGGAAGTAAAACTGGCGCTGGAAACCCTGTTCAGACAGGCTCTTTATGTAGCCACGCACGATGCCGAACAGCGTCGGCGTATCAACCACCAGGTACCCCGGCCAGCACGTGAAGTCGAAGCAGTTGCCAAGCGTCAGCGGGGGTGCTACGATGCCGCCCGCGGCCCGCGCGGCCTCCAGGCAGATCGCGCTGGTCAGGATGCAATCAGCGGACACAGGCAGGTGCTGACCGTGCGCCTCGATCTGGGCTACCGGGATGAACGTGACGCGGCCGGCCGCAGCCCGCACCTCACCGGCGGTCATGGCACTGAACTCGAAATCAGCCGACGTCCACGGCATGGCGCTGACCCTCCTTCTTGGCCGACGACCGCAGCAACCTCCCGACCGGGACCAACAACGCCGAATACGCCAGGCTGCAGGCGACTACCAGACCGAGGACAGGAATGTAGCCCGTGTGGTCGATCAGCCAGCCGCCTACGGCCGGCCCCGGCAGGCCGGCTAGGCTGGGCGCAGACAGGAACAACGCTCGAACGCGCCCCCGCTCCTCAGGCCGGACGATATCCCCCAGCAGCGCCTCAAAGCTGGGCATGCCCGCGGCGACCATTACTCCGTAAAGGGCAAATACCACGTAGGTGTATAAAGCGCCTGCCGGCCACATCAGCAGGAAATGACAGAGGGCGGAAAGTGCCCCGTTGACAACGAGGACGGGAATGCGGCCGACCCTGTCGGCGAGAAGGCCTACCAGTGGAATGGCGCCGAGCATAACCGCGCTGACCATGGAGTAGAGGAAGCCTACCTGCGACTGGGGCAGGTTCTGGACGTCGAGCAGGTAGACTGGAATGAACGGCACGATCAGGTTGTTGCCGAAGGCGACGACCATTTCCGCCAGAAGCAGCCACTTTAGCGGCGGCGCCAGAGACCTCACGCGGTACGCCCGCAGGATCGCGCCGGGCATCGGACCCGGAGCCGGACCGGCCTCGGCGCGCCGACGGTCGCGGACGAAGAACGCGGTGATGAGCAAGGCAAGGGTCGCCAGGGCCACGCGCCAGGCGAAAAGGGCACGAACCGGAAGGCTGGCCACCGCGGCCCCGGCGAGGAGGGGGCCACATACCTGGCCCGCCTGCCTCACTCCCATGAGCCAGCCGAAGACCTGCCCGCGCCGCCGGGGTGAACAATGCTCGGAAACCAGGGCGTTGTTGGCCACCCAGACTACGCTGGGTGCGACGACAAACATGGCGTACGATACGACCAGCCATTGCCACACACCAACAAGGCAACACACTAACGCCCCCAAGGCCTCCAAGGCGAAACACGCGGCGATTATCGGCCATCTCCTGAACCGGTCAACAAGCACGCCGGCCAGAAGCGGGGCGGCCACCCCAACGCTCAAGGTGAGGGCGGAGACAGCGCCGAACGCGGTCATGGTCGCGCCGAGGTCGGCGAGGTAGACAACGAAATAGGCCTGGGTTAACCCGGCTCCAATGGCCGAGCACAGGATCGCCGCCCCCAGAGGCAAGACCAATCGGAGAGGAATGACCCCCTGTCCCTTGATGTCTTCCATCCCAGGGCTCCTTCCGCGTCTTGCAGTAACCCTTGATATTGTAAACTATGGAAAGGCTGGTGTCAATGATGTAGGGTAGTCCCAGCCTTCTCCGGTGGGATAAAACGCCCCGGTCAGCCCGCCGTGCGTACATCGAGAGCGCCTGGGTTGCCCCTGGTCGCCAGCGGCTCGTAACGGCAGTGGGGGTCGCACGCCAAGATATCCCCTGTGTAGGCATAGGCGGCAGCCCGACACCCGCCGCCGCACTCCGCCAAATACGCGCACTGCTTGCACTTCCCTTTGACGACTTGCCGAATTCGGCGAATGTCACTGAACAAGGGACTATTGCGCCATACCTCCGCAAGCCCCCTCTCCCGCAGCGACCAAGCTCCAATGCTTGCCGCAGTCCTCGGGCTGTTCAGGTACGTGCAGGGAACGACATATCCGGCGGGGTTGATGGCGCACCACGTGACTCCGCCGGAACACGAGTGGGACGGGCGTTCAATGATCGGCGGGTTGAATGCGTCCGAGAAGTTGACGGCAAGCGTCTTCATATTCGGGAGATGTTCCTTGATCTGGTTCAAGAGCATGACCACTTTGTCGTTGCCTAGCGCGAACTCGTGACCCTCCCTGCCTCGCCCCAACGGAAGGAAACGCAAGATCCTGACTACCTGGACCCCCAGGCGGTCCAGCTCGTACATCAACGGCACGATTTGATCAATGTTCAGGGTGGAAGCGACGGTGGCAACGCGTATTTCGGGAATACGCGAGTCGCATGCCCTTTTGAGCCCCGCCAACGCCCTCGCGTGAGCCCCGGAGACGCCCCTGAACCAGTCGTGGACGCGCGACTCCAGCGCGTCAATACTAACCTGGATGGTTCTCAGGCCCGCACTCTCCAGGTGCTTTATCGTGTCGGGGTCGAGAAGTGTACCATTGGTAGACAGTAGCGCCGACATCTCCCGTCTCGAACACTCTTCGATTACGTCGAAAACGCCTTGGAACGTCAGCGGCTCGCCACCCGTGATGCTGACGTTAAATACGTCTAACCTGTCAAGCTCGTCGATCAGCCCCAGGTAGTCTTGGACATTCAGGTCGGTTTCGCGACGCCCGTCCACGGCATCGGCATAGCAGTGCCTGCACAACAAGTTGCAGGCTGACGTCACTTCAACGCTGACACTGATGGGGCCTTTGAGCGGGGTGCGGCTGAAGTCGCCGATCACCACCCCTCGCTCCGATTCATTTTCATTGACTAGACGCCCGCGCCCCCGCTTTGGGAGACGCTCGGCCGCCGGGCCGGAGTCAAGCAGGCCAAGCTCTCGCATTTGCGCCAGGAAGTCTTCAAGCTCGTTCCTGAGCGAGTCGGGAGGCTTAGGGCTTGCGGCCGCTACCGCGGCCAGTACTTCTTCGAAACCGGCCCCTCTTGCGCAGGCCTCCAGGGCGGGGGCGGCGTCCAGTCCAACCTCGTAAACGCTGCGTGTCCGCCGGTCGAATACGAGCAAACCCCATTCCTCGCGCCTCACTTTGACGCCGGAGGACAAGGCCAACTGCACGATTAACCCTCCAAAGGCGCATGGGCCCTACGTGTAGGGCCCATGCGCTCATCTCCTAGTTCGGCCAGCTCCCTGCAGCGCACGACGGATTAAGAACCTTACGGATAAACACGCGAAATCACCTCCCTGGGAAGCATTGCCATGGCTCCTCCCAATTACATTAAACTATTCGAAGGGGTGCTTTGTCAACTAGCTATTATTTATATCGAACACATAGTACCGCTAAATGTTTCGCGGCCAATAATCTTCTAATACGGTTGAGGCCCAGGCGCAGTCTGGTAAAGCGGCATTGGCTCCGCAATGACGATTCTTAAACCTGGGGCAAGAGCCGGCAAGCTGGCAAATGACTCGGGGGGAATCGAATGCCAGGGACATAGCCCGGCGCGTCCGCCAGTATACATAGGGGCGGGGGCGGCGACCCCGACGGACGCTTCCAGGGAGGCGCGACCCACGCGCGACCGCAGGCGCGCCACGAATTACGTGCTGGCCCTTGCCGCCGTCGCCGTCACCGTGTTCATGGTGATCTACTCCAGGATCGCCTTTGAGGCGGCGGTGAGCGGCCTCAGGGTCTGGTGGGACATCGTCTTCCCCGCCCTGCTGCCGTTTTTCATCGGCTCGGAGATCCTGATGGGGCTCGGCGTCGTGCACTTCATGGGCGTGCTCCTGGAGCCGATCATGCGGCCGGCGTTCAACGTCCCCGGGGCGGGGTCGTTCGTGCTCGCCATGGGGCTGGCCTCGGGCTACCCCATCGGCTCCATCCTGACCGCCCGCCTGCGCCGCCAGGAGCTGGTCAACAAGGTCGAGGGCGAACGGCTGATGTCGTTCACCAACACCGCCGACCCGCTGTTTATGAGCGGGGCCGTGGCCGTGGGCATGTTCGGCGTCCCCGCCGCCGGCGGCCTGATCATCGCCGCCCACTACCTGTCCAGCATTGCGCTCGGCGTCTTGCTGCGCTTCTGGGGGGGGTCGCCGCGGGGCAAGAGAGGCAGGGGCGGCAGCGGGCAGGCCCGCCCGCGCGAGCCCGTGGCGCGGCCCTCGCTGCGCCGGGCCCTGGACGCGATGATCCAGGCGCGCGAACGCGACGACCGCTCATTCGGCCAGCTGATGGGCGACGCGGTGAAGAACTCCGTCAGCACCCTCCTGCTCGTCGGCGGCTTCATCATCCTGTTCTCGGTCATCATCCGCATCCTGGATGTGTCGGGCGTGGTCGGCGCCATCTGCGCCGGGCTTGGGCCGATCCTCAAGCCCCTGGGGCTGCAACCCACCCTCGCCCGGCCCCTGATCAGCGGCTTCCTGGAGATCACCATCGGTACCCAGGCGGCGAGCCGGGCCGCCGCCCCGCTCCTCGGGCGGCTGGTCGTGGCCGGGGCGATCATCGCCTGGAGCGGGCTGTCTGTGCACGCACAGGTCGCGGCCATGGTCCAGGGCACCGACCTGAACGTGAGGACCTACGTGGTGGCGCGCGTGCTGCACGCCGCGCTGGCGGCGGGGATCACCGCCCTGCTGTGGCCGCTCTTCGGGCTGTACCGGGCGACGTCGCTGCCGGCGGCGGCGTGGTGGTTTGCGGCGCCGCCGGCGATGGCCGGGCCGCTGGGGGCGCTGGGTGGGTTGACGCTACAGGGAGCGCTGGCGTGGCTTGGGCGGCTGGGCTTCTTCTGCGAGGAGTTCATGGTCCTGGCGGCGGGCCTGGCGCTGGTCTCGGTCTCGGCGGCGGCGGTCAACGGGGCGCGGCTCCTGGTGGTGCGCCTGCCGCACCGGCGGGGCTAGGCCCGCTGCGCCGGGCGCTGCCCGCACGGCGGGGTGTACAGCCGGCGCAGCTCCGCCTCAACGTCCATGCGCAGCCGCTGCGTGGAGAACGGCGTGGGGTAGACGGCGTACATCATGGCCCCATCGCGGTTCCGCTCCCAGCACGGCCGCCGCTCGTGGGTCGCAAGGCGCGTCTTCGGCGTGGCCGACTCGCCGACGTCGAGCACGCGGTACTTGTCGCCCTGCTTGCACAGGACTGCGTAGACGCCGGCCTTGTCTTCCATCACGCCGAGTGACGGGCACAGCGTGAAGTCGTACCTGCCCAGGTGGACGATCAACCCCCCACCCCCTGTGGCCCATCGACGCGCCCCGCCGCCGCGGCCCACCGGCGCGCGCCGGCGCGGCCCGCCGGCTACTTCGACGCCTTCAGCTCTTCGCGCCCCTTGTTCAGGGTGTCCAGGGCCGCCTGGAGGGCATCCGCCCCATCGCCCAGGACCTTGCCGGCGTAATCGAGCGCGCCCGCGCGGATCTCGCGCGCCACCTGGCGCGCCCGCTCGACGACGTCCTGCGCCTGCGATTGCGCCTGGGCCACCAGCGATGACTCCTCAAGCAGCGCCACCGCCCGCTTGCGGCCCTCCTCGACCAGGCGCTCGGCCTCCTGCCGCGCCTCCTGCAGCAGCCGCTCTCTCTCCACCACCATCCGCTGCGCCTGGCGCAGGTCGTCGGGCAGGTGGCTCTTGATATCCGCAAGGAGGGCCATGGCTTCCTCGTCGTCGACCATCACCTTGCCCGTGAACGGCACCCTGCGCCCCTCGCCCAGCACCCGCTCGAGCTCGACGAGAAAGGCCAGCACCTCCATGCCGATTCCCCCCGGCTCGACCCGGCCACCAGAAGCCGCGCCCGCCCGGAAGGCGGGGCGCCCCCTCAGTCGGACGCCGTCTCTTCGCCGCCCACCGTGCACGGGCCGCCCGAGCCCAGCTGCCGGTCGCCGCTCTTGAACTTCTCGCGCAGGCGCGCCTCGACGACCGGCGGCACCAGCCCGCGCACGCAGCCGCCGAAAGACGCGACCTCCTTCACGACCCGCGAGTTCACGAACGCGTACTCGCTGGAGGTGGTGATGAACACCGTCTCCAGGTCAGGCTCGAGCTTCTTGTTCATCTGCGCCATCTGGAACTCGTACTCGAAGTCGATGAATGCGCGCAGGCCGCGGATTATCACCCGCGCCCCGCAGCGCCGGGCGTACTCGACCTGCAGCCCCGAGAACGAGTCGATGGCCACGTTGGGGATCCCCGTCGTCACCTCGCGCAGCATGTCGAGGCGCTCCTCGACCTTGAACAGGGGGCGCTTCTCGCGGTTCACGAACACGGCCACGATCACCTGGTCGAAGATGCGCACCGCCCGCGTGATGACGTCGAGGTGGCCGTAGGTCACCGGGTCGAAACTGCCAGAGTACAATGCCTTGCTCACGGATCCCCCTCCCCGTACCGGCCCTCCATCCCCGTGCCTCCCACGGAGACGTAGAAGGAGAGGACCGTATCGCCGTACGACTCGCGCCGGATGCGGGACAGGCCCCCCGCCGCCTCCGGCAGCGCAGCCCTGCGGCTGTGTTCGACAACTACTACCCCGCCCGCCACCAGAAGACCTGTCCTTCCGATCATGTTCAAGGTGTCGGCGGCCAATCCTCCCTCGTACGGCGGGTCGATAAAGATAAAACCGCAGCGCGAGCCGCGACGCTCCAGGGTTGGCAGGGCCCTGGCGACGGGGGCGCACACGACCGCGGCGGCGGCCGCGAGGCCCGTCAGGGCGAGGTTCTCGGCGATGAGCCGGCAGCGCGCGCGGTCAGACTCCACAAACGTCGCCCGCGCGGCGCCGCGCGACAGGGCTTCGATGCCGACGCTGCCGGTGCCGGCGTAAAGGTCCAAAAACGCCGAGCCGGAAAGCGGCCCGGCGCCGAGCCGCCCCGCCTCAAGGATCGAGAACAGGGACTCGCGCACGCGGTCCGCCGTGGGCCGCAGGCCGGCGCCCCGGTTCCTGGGGGCGCTTCCCGACTTGAGCCGGCGACCGCGCGCCGAACCCGCGATGACGCGCACCTCGCCACCCCCCAGCCCGCCGGCGCGGGCACGCGGCACCGGTGTCGTGTAACGCCGCCGGTGCCGCATAGCCACGCCGGGCATTGGGCATTGCTACGACCGATGGGGGCGGCCGTGTAGGCCGCACTCACCCGAGGCTCTTCCTCCGGTTTCTCCTCTCCCAGGGACGGGCTGACCACCCGTCCCCTTTTTCTTGGGCGCCGTCTTGCTCAGGCACTCTCGTTTCTCAGGCGCCCGTTGTCGCGGGCACGAGCTCGTACGCCATCTCGCCCATGCCCAGCGCGGCCGCCTCTTCAATGTGCAGGAGGCTCTTGACGCCGTTCAGCTGGCCGAGGCGGTCGGGCGGCGGCGGCACCGCCGGCGCGCCCGGGCCAGAAAGCGCCGGGGCGGCGTCGACAAGGTCCAGGGAGCAGCGGTCGGCGGCCACCGGGTCCAGGCCGGCGACGATGCCGACATTGCCCACAAGCGGCGGCAGGACGCAGTCCCAGCAGTCGCAGCCCACGGTCACGTCCTGGATGAAGTTGATGTAGACGACGTGGCCGGGGGAAAAGAGGCCGGCCACGGCGGCGGCGGCGGCGGCGAGCCGCCGCGCGAACGCCGGCCCGACGCCGGCCGGGGCGGCCAGGGCGCCGCCGCGGCACGCCCAGCTGCAGTTGTTGCATGACATGCAGCGCGCGTCGTCGCGACGGGGCCGGCCATCCTCCAACCGCAGCGCGTCAAACGGGCAGCTCTCGACGCAGCGGCCGCAGCCGTCGCAGCGCGCGGGGTCCAGGACGGCGCGGTTGACGAAGTGCTGCGCCGCCTTGCCGGCCTTGGTCGTGCAGCCCATGCCCAGGTGCTTGATCGCCCCCGCCGTGCCGCACATGTCGTGGCCCTTGACGTGGCTTAAGACGACCATCGCCTGCGCCCCGGCCACCGCGCGCGCCACCTCCACGGCCTCCAGGGCCGGCGCGGCCGCGGCCCCGGCAGGCACGCGCGCCGTGACGCCATCGGACCCCGTGGGCCCGTCGGCGATGACCACCGGCGCCCCCACCGTCTCGGGCACGAAGCCGTTTTGCGCCGCCGTCCGCAGGTAGTCGGCGGCGGTGAACCGCCCGACCTTGTACAGCGTGGTCGTGTCCGTCACGAACGGGTCGGCGCCGGCGCCGCGCAGCAGGTCGACGACCGCCCGCGCCACGAACGGCCTCAGGTAGCTCGCGTTCCCGCGCTCGCCCATGTGCACCTTGACCGCCACCCGCTTGCCGCCGGCGTGGGGCAGGAAACCCGTGGCCTCGACCGCTGATCGCAGCGCGCCGCCGAAGACCGGCCGCTTGCTGTAATCGATGAAGTAAAGACGCGACACCGCCACTCCCCCTTCCCGCCGCGGGGCGGGCATCGCTCGTGTCCTGAAGAAATAGCTTCCGCCCGGCGACAGAATATCCTGCCAGAGTGGGATGCAAACGCGCCGGTGGGGGGCATGGCGCGCCGGCGGCCGGGCAATGCGGCAGCCGGGGAATACGGCCGCCGGGGAATGCGGCGGCCGGGGAATACGGCGGCGGCCCGGTGGGAAGCTAGCCACGGGCAGGCACAGCATGAACCACGCAAGGGGGAGAGGCCTTGACGCGCGTCCGCCAGCCGCCGTTTTTCCCGATCACCGAGTTTCCGGTGCGCACCGACCTCGCCGTCGAGGCGCGCGAGGCGCTGGCCGGGGACGTGCCGGGCGTGACCACGACCGAGGAGCGCGGGCCCCACGTCAAGGTGACGCGGGTTGACATCACGTCGCCGGCCGGGGCCCAGCGCATGGGCAAGCCGCAAGGCCACTACGTGACCCTGGAGGCGACCGGGCTCCGCCAGCGCGACCGCGACCTGCAGGACGAGGTCGCGCGCGTGCTGGCGACCGAGCTCGCGCGGCTCGTGGGCAGCCTGGTGACGGGGCACGAGTTCACGACGCTGGTGGTGGGACTGGGCAACTGGAACGCGACCCCCGACGCCCTGGGGCCGCGGGTGGTGTCGAAGATCCTGGTGACGCGGCACGTGCGTGACTTCATGCCCCAGGAGCTCCGCGGCCAGCTGCGGCCGGTGGCGGCGATCTCGCCCGGCGTGCTGGGCACCACGGGCATCGACACCAGCGCCATCGTGCGCGGCGTCATCGACCGCGTGCGGCCGGACGTGGTCGTGGCCGTCGACGCGCTGGCGGCGAGGAGCCTGGAGCGCATGCTGACGACGATCCAGCTCGCCGACACGGGGATCTCGCCGGGCTCCGGCGTCGGTCCCGAACGCGGCGGCCTCGACCTCGAAACCCTGGGCATCCCCGTGGTGGCCGTCGGCGTGCCGACGGTCGTGCACGCGATGACCATCGCCAGCGAGACGGTGGCGGGGCTGGCCGAGATGCTGCACGGGACGCCGCGGCATCTGGGCGCGCTGGAGTCCATGCCCCCCGAGGAGAAGCACCGCCTGATCAACGAGGTCCTGACCCCGGCCGTCGGCGAGCTGATGGTCACGCCCAAGGAGATCGACGTCTACGTCGACGACCTGGCGCGGCTGGTGGCGGGGGCGATAAACGTCGCCCTGCATCCCGGCGTGGACATCGACGAGCTATCCAAGTACCTGATGTAAAGACCCCGGCGCCAGGAGGTCCAGGTTCCGGCGGCGGGCGGCCTCGCGCAGGCCGGCGTGGGTGGGGCTTTTCAGGTCGGGGTCGGCGGCGACGATGGCCGCCGCGGCGCGGTCGGCGGCCGCGATGAGGCTCGCGTCGCCGAGGGTCTCGGGGAAGTGCACGTCGGGGAGGCCGTGCTGGCGCAGCCCGAGCGGGTCGCCGGGGCCGCGCAGGCGCAGGTCGGCCTCGGCCACGGCGAAGCCGTCGGACGTGCGCTCCAGCGTCGCCAGGCGCTCCGCGGCGAGCTCGCCCTCAGGGTCACCGATCAGGAAGCACACGGCGGGGCGCGCCGAGCGGCCGACGCGGCCGCGCAGCTGGTGCAGCTGGCTCAGGCCGAACCCCGGCGCGCCTTCGACGATCATCACCGTCGCCTCGGGCACGTCGACGCCGACCTCGACGACCGTCGTCGCCACCAGCACCCCCAGCCTCCCGTCGCGGAAGGCGGCCACCACCGCCTCGCGCTCCTCATCCGGCAGGCGGCCGTGCACCACGGCGGGACGCAGGCCGGGGTAGTGCCGCACAAGCCACGGCAAGACCTGCATCACGGCCGGCCCGCCACCACTGCCTTCGCCCCCGATGCGCGGGCACACCACGTAGCCCTGGTTCCCGCGCGAGACCTCGCGCTGCAGGGCGTCATACGCCTCGTGGCGGCGCGCCGCCTCAAGCCGCACCGTGGCCGGCGGTCGCCGCCCGGGTGGCAGCTCATCGAGCGTCGACACGTCGACGTCGCCGAAGGCCACCAGGGCCAGCGTGCGCGGGATCGGCGTCGCCGTCATGACCAGCACGTGGGGCGGCGGGCCCTTGGCCTCAAGCTGCAGGCAGTGGCCGACCCCGAAGCGCTGCTGCTCGTCGATCACCGCCAGGCCCAACCGCGCGAAGCTCACGCCCTCCTGGATCAGGGCGTGGGTGCCCACCACCACCCCAGGTTCGCCCCCGGCGCAGGCGGCGAGGGCGTCGCGGCGGCATGACCGCTCAAGCGCCCCGGCGAGCAGGTGAACCTTGACCCCGCATCGACCCAGGATGGCCTGGAACGTGCGCGCGTGCTGCTCGGCCAGGAGCACGGTGGGTGCCATGACCGCCACCTGCAGCCCGGCCTCGACGGCGCGGGCGGCGGCTATCGCGGCGACCACCGTCTTGCCCGAGCCGACGTCCCCCTGCAGGAGCCGCAGCATGGGGCACGGCCGCTCCATGTCCCGCCCGACCTCGGCGGCGGCGCGCTGCTGCGCCGCCGTAAGCGCGAAGGGCAGGGCCGCCAGCACGCGCGCCTCAAGCTCGCCGGCGGGCGGGCAGGCGAGGCCGGCCATGGCCGCCCGCCGCCGCCGGCGCAAGGCCACGCCCAGCCGCAGCATGAACGCCTCCTCCGCGGCGATGCGCCGCCTGGCGGCCAGGAGTGCCGCCTCGTCGGGCGGGAAGTGGATGTCGCGGCGCGCGGTGGCGGCGGGGGCGACATCCAGGGCGGCGCGCACCGCGTCGGGGAGGGGGTCGGGCCCCTCGGGGGCAAGGTCCAGCGCGCGCCAGACGAGGGTGCGCAGCATGCGCTGCGAGATGCCGGCGGTGGTCGGGTACACGGGGACGATGCGGCCCAGGTGCAGGGACGGGCCCACGCCGGCGCTGGCGCCGGCGCCGGCGCTGCCGCCGCGGCCGTCCTGCGCCTCAGCCTCCCACTCGGGGTTGAGGATGCGCAGCGACGGGCCGCGCCGCTCGACGCGGCCCCACAATATGACTCGCCCGGCCTCCTTGAGGCGCCGGGCGAGGTATGGCTGGTTGAACCACATGGCGTTGACGACGCCGTCATCGGCCCGCACGCGGGCCGTCACCAGCGCCCGCCGCCCCGGCAGCCAGCGCAGCGACGCCGCGACGACCGTCCCGCGCACCATGCCGCATTCACCGTCAGGGAGCTCGCCAAGCGGCGGGAAATGCCGCCGGTCCTCGTGGCGCCGCGGGTAGTGGCGCAGAAGGTCATCGACCGTGCGCACGCGGAGGGTCGCCAGGGTCGCCGCGCGGCGCGAGCCCACCCCGGGCAGGTCCTGCACCGGGGCGTCGCCGCCCCCATCCGGCGTCCCGCGACGCGCCCGGCTCACCGCCCATTACGCCCCCTACTCGACGGATATGATGTAGTAGTAGTGCGGCTGCCCACCGAAGCGCAGCTCGACCTCGTGGCCTTCGTGGCGACCCTGCACCGCCGAGGCCAGCGCGGCCGCCTCCTCGCCGCTCACGTCCTCGCCGTAAAACAGGGTGATGACCTCGGTCCCGGGGCCGGCCATGTCCGTCACCAGCCGCAGCGCGACATCGTGACGGTCCTGACCCGTGGCCTTGATGTCGCCGTCGTGCAGGCCGAGGATGGTGCCGGAGGTGATGGACATGTCGCGGTACTTCGCGTCGCGCACGGCGAAGGTCACCATGCCCGTCTTGACCATGGTCATCGCCCGGCGCATGACCTCGATGTTGTCGTCGATCTCCATGCGCGGCCGCATCGCCACCAGCGCCGCGATGCCCTGGGGCACGGTGCGGCTGGGGACGACGTAGACCTTCTTGCTGGTCAGCTTCGCCGCCTGCTCGGCGGCGGGGATGATGTTGGGGTTATTGGGCAGCACGATGACCTTCTGCGCCCCGACGCGCTCGATGGCGCCGAGGATGTCCTGCGTGCTGGGGTTCATGGTCTGGCCGCCGGCGATGACCTCGGCGGCGCCGAGGCTGAAGAATATCTCGCCCAGGCCGCGGCCGGGGGCGACGCAGATGACCGCCGGCCCCTCGCCGTTGCTCGCCGCCTCCTCGCCGCGCTCTGGCACGTCCATGTCGGCGACGCCGGCAACATGCGGCTGCGGCCCGGCGGCACTCTGGGTGCCGGGTGCGGCCGTCGACGGCGCCCTTGCGGCAACCGCGCCATCGCCCGCGGCGGCGACGCCGTCGCCCGCGCCATCGCCCGCGCCGCTCCTGGCGCCGCTCCTGGCGCCGCCCCGCGAGGCCTTGAACTCCTCGTGCTGCTGGCGCATGTTGATGATCTCGACGCGGTCAAGCTCACCGTGCGCCATGGCCAATCCCAGGACGACGTGCGGCTCCGCCGTGTGCACGTGGACCTTGATCAGGCTCGGCGTGCCGACCACGAGCAGGGAGTCGCCGCGCGGCTCGAACTCCTCGCGCAGCTTCTCCTGGGACATGTCCGACCCGCGCAGGAGGAACTGCACGTCGTAAGGATGCGAGAGGTCGGCGAGCTCGGCGACCGCCTCCTGCGTCGGGCCGGCGGGCACTTCCGCCGCCGCCCCCGCCTCGGCCCACCGCTCGCCCGCCACCGTCTCCGCCGCGGCGCGCAGGATGAAGACCAGGCCCTTGCCCCCCGCGTCCACCACGCCGGCGCGGCGCAGCACGGGCAAAAGCTCGGGCGTGCGCTCGAGGGTGTACTCCGCCCGGCGCACGGCCGCCGCCAGCACGGTCGCGACATCCCCGCCGCGCCGCGCCTCGTCGAGGGCGCCGCGCGCCGCCTCGCGCGCCACGGTGAGGATGGTGCCCTCGACCGGGCGCATCACGGCCTGGTACGCCGTCACCACGCCCTCCTGCAGGGCGCCGGCCAGCCCCGCCGCGTCCAGCACCTTGGCGCCCTGCGCCCCCTGGGCGAACCCGCGCAGAATCTGCGAGAGTATGACGCCGGAGTTGCCGCGGGCGCCCATGAGCGAGCCCAGCGCCGCCGCCTCGGCCGCCTGCGCGAAGTGGCACCCCGCCGGGGCCGAGCCGTCCATCTCCTGCATCGCCGAGCGCAGGGTCAGTGACATGTTGGTGCCGGTGTCGCCGTCGGGAACCGGAAACACGTTGAGGGCGTCGACTTCAGCCCGCCGCTCGTCGAGCAGGTCACAGGCCGCCCGCATGATCGCCCTCAGGTCGTCCCCGCAAAGGCCCTCCCGCCCCAATCGCTTCACCTCCCCGGGCCGCCACGGCAGCGGATTTCCGGCCCGCCCCCCGCCCGCTACCCGCATGGTCAATGATGCCCCACGCGCACGCCCTGGACGTGGATGCGCACTGTGGCGGCCTCCAGGTCAGTCATGCTCTCGATGGCGTACTTGACCTTGTCGATGACGTTCTTGGCCACCTCGGAGATGCGCACCCCGTAGCCCACGATGATGTACAGGTCGACCGACACGCGCCGCTCGTCGACCAGCACCTCGACGCCCCGCGACAGGCTCTCGCGGCCCAGAAGCTCCGCCAGGCCATCCTTAAGCGTGCGTGACGCCATGCCCACGATGCCCGGGCACTCAGTGGCCGCTACGCCCGCGATGGTCGCGATCACTTCCTCGGTCACGATCAGCTTTCCCCACGTCGTGCTTGTCTCTTTGGGCATCATATACCCCCCGCCATCCGGGTACCCCTCTTCATTCGCCCTGTGCCATTTCATTTCCTCCTTGTGGCCTGGCAGTGCGCCGGTGGGCCGCGCGAATGGGCCGCGCGGCGCGGTCGTGCCCGAACGGATGTTTCCTCGCGCTGGCTGATACAGACGCTGGAAGTCGCGGCTGCGGTCGCGGTTGCGGGCTGGTATCATGGCACACGACGGGGCGGGGGCCGGAAGGCCCCCGCCTTCACGCGCCGGGCATGGGGGCGGGGCGCGACCCGGCGGTCATTTGCGCTTCGGCCTTGTCAGGGGGCAGGCCGTGTGCTAAAATTGAAGTGTTTGAAAGCGGGGTGGTCGCATGTCCAAGCGTTGCGTGGTTTGCGGCAAGGAAGCGGGGCCTGGCCACAAGGTCAGCCACTCCAACATCAAGACCAATCGGCGCTGGGAGGCCAACCTCCAGCACATCCGCGTGGTCCTGGACGGCAAGCACACGCGGGCCTACGTGTGCACGCGCTGCCTGCGCAGCGGCCGCGTGCAGCGGGTGGTCTAGGGGCAGGGGCGATTACTGGCTAAGCGGGGCTGGGTCACGCCGGCGTGATCTGGCCCTTGCCGTCGCCATCGCCGTCGTCGCCGTCGCCGCTGGGCGGGGCCTCCCGCGCCCCGGCGAGCACGCGCGCAAGCTCCCCGGCCGTGTAATGGTACTTGGTGCCGCAGAAGCGGCAGCAGAGCTCGACGCCCTCGCCTGAGGCGACGGCGTCGTCGAGTTCTCCGGGGCCAATCGCCGCGACAAGCTCCCGGACCTTCTCCGGCGAGCACCGGCACGCGAACGCCAGCGGCTGCCGCCCCAGGATGCGCGGCGACGCGCCCAAGAGCCGCCGCGCGAGCTGCTCGGGCGTGACGCTCGCCGCCACCCAGCGGCTGACCCCGCCGAGCGCGTTCACGTTGTCCTCGAGGCCGCGGGCCAGCTCGTCGTCCGCGCCGGGCGGGGGCTGCAGCGCCGGCGACATCTGCCGGCCGGGCAGGAGCTGCAGCAAGTACCCGCCCGCCCCGCGCACCCGCCCGCCCGGCCCCACCAGCACGCCCAGGCCGACGGCCGACGGGATCTGCTCCGAGCGGCGGAAGTAGGCGGCCAGGTCGGCGGCGATCTCGCCGCTGACCAGGCGGCACGACCCGGCGTAGGGCTGCTTCAGGCCGAGGTCGCGGACGACGTGCAGGTAGCCCGACGACCCCACCGCGCCGCTGACGTCGAGCTTGCCGTCGGCGCGGGGCGGCAGCTCCACGGCGCCGTTTCTGGCGTAGCCGCGCACGTGCCCCGAGGCGTCGGCGTCGGCCACGATGCCCCCCAGCGGCCCATCGCCGGCCACGCGCAGGGTGACGGTCTGGGCGCCCTTGAGCGTGGCGCCCAGGAGGGCCGCGCCGGTCAAGGCGCGGCCGAGGGCCGCGGTGGCGGTGGCGGAGAGGCCGTGCCGCCGCCGCGCGTCATCGACGAGATCCGTGGTGCGCGCCACCAGGACACGCACCCGGCCCTGGGCGCCCGTCGCCCGCACCAGGTAGTCGTGCAAACCGCCTGCCTCCTGCCGCCCGGGCCCTATCAGCCGGTGCCCCTGGAGAAGGCCCGGAGCATGACGAGCACGACCCGCCCCAGGAAGCGGGGCAGCCGTATGACGTGAAAGCGTATGGCCAAGCTGATCCCCCCCGTCCGTGATCGCCCACGGCCGCGGAAATGGCGTGTAGCGACGGGCGCCTACCGCCGCCGGGACAGGAGGTAGCCCCCCAGGCCCGCAAGCGCCAGGCCGAGACCGCACCCAAGGACGCGCGGCGGCAGGGCGAAGAGCAGGACGACGCCGCCCAGCACCAAGAGGGCCAGCCCGAGTGCGCGCTCGCCGCCGCCGGTCCCTAATCGACCCCTGCCCAGGTGACCCAATGCGCTCACCACACCATGGCCGTTGCCCTGCATTATATGCGGGGCGGTGGGTGGGTGCGCGCCGTCACCGGCGGACGGAGCCCTCCGGTGCCGACTTCAGCGCGGCCACGGCGGCGCCCATGTCCGGGGCGCAAAACAGCGCCGTGCCCGCAACCAGGATGTCGGCGCCCGCGCGCGCCGCGCCGGCCGCATTCCCCAGCACGACGCCGCCGTCGACCTCGAGCAGGGGGCGCCGCGACCCGGCCGGCAGCGCGTCGATGGCGCGGCGCAACCGTGACAGCTTGTCCAGGGCCGAGGGGATGAAGTCCTGCCCGCCAAATCCCGGGTTGACGCTCATCACCAGGGCGAGGTCGAGCTCGCCCAGGATGTAGTCAAGCGCGGACGGGGGCGTGTGCGGATTGAGCGCCACGCCGGCCCCGGCGCCCGCGTTACGGATCGCGGACACGACGCGGTGCAGGTGCGGGCATGCCTCGACGTGGACGATCAGCCGCGACGCCCCCGCGGCGCGGAAGGCGTCGAGGTGGTGCCACGGCTCAACGATCATCAGGTGGACCTCCAGCGGCAGGCTGGTCGCGCGCTTGAGGCAGCGCACCACGTCCGGGCCGACGGTGATGTTGGGCACAAAGCGCCCGTCCATGACGTCGATGTGCAGAAGGTCGGCCCCCGCCGCCGCCGCCGCCTGCGCCGCGGCGCCGAGGGCCGCGAAGTCGGCGGCCAGGATTGACGCGCTGACCGTGGGCACGGTCCCACCCCCCTTTGCCTCCCTGGATCCCCGCCCGGCGCCCGTCGTTTTACGGGCAGCGGGCGGTCAGCGGCGCCACGCCGGGACGCTCTCGATCTCGGCCAGCAGCTTGAGGTAACTGTCGTAGCGCGAGGCGGGAATGGCCCCCGCGGCCACGGCGTCTTTCACCGCGCACTGCGGCTCGGCCCGGTGGCGGCAGCCCGCGTACCGGCACCGGCCCAGGTACGGCTGCATCTCGGGGAACAGGCCGTCAAGCTCGGCGGCCTCGACGCCCGGCAGGTCAAGGGCGAAAAAGCCCGGCGTGTCAACGACCATGCCGCCCCCGCCGACCGGCATGAGCTCCGCGTGACGGGTGGTGTGCCGGCCGCTGCCGGCACGCTCGCTTACCTCGCCGGTGCGCAGGGCGAGTCCCGGCTCAAGGGCGTTGAGCAGCGTGGACTTGCCCACCCCGCTTACCCCGGCCAGCACGCTGGTACGGTCGCCGAGGAGCGGCCGGAACTCGTCGAGCCCGTCGCCGCGGCGCGCGCTGGTGGCCAGGGCGCAAACGCCGAGCCTGCGGTAGAAGGCGACGGCGTCGCGCACCTCCTCGGGCGTGGCCAAGTCGCACTTGTTCAGGCAGACCACGGCTGACAGCCCCACCGATGACACGACCACCAGCAGCCGGTCGATGAACGACGCCGAAAGGTCGGGGCGGTGGAACGAGGCGACCACCACCGCCTGGTCGACGTTGGCCACCGGGGGCCGGGCGAGGACGGTGCGCCGGGGCAGGATGTCCTCGATGACCCCCGGGCCGTCGGGCGGGCAGGTGACAGCGACGCGGTCACCGGTCAGCACGCGGCTGCCCCCGAGCCTCAGCCGGCCGCGCGCCCGGCACTCCACCGCCCGCCCGTCGACCAGTACCAGGTGCAGGTTGGAACCCGCCCGCAGCACCAGCCCTTCAGACATGGCCTCCCCCCATCAATGAACGACGTTTACGACGGATGACCTCAGCGGACGACGTTCTCGGATGCGATCGTCTCGTCGATGTACACCCTGACAAGCGCTGAACTCCCGGTCCACGTGATGTCGAGGGTGAACCGGTCGCCGGCGAGCCGGTATTCCTTGTACACGTCGTGCGGGCCCAGGTCGTCGCTGACCTCGACCCGGACCACCCGCCGCGGCAGCCCGTCCTTGGGCACGACGATCAGCAGCGTGGTCGTGGGGCCGCCGCCCTCGCCCCGGCTGACGACGAGGTCGACCGGCGTCCCGATGCCGACGCTTGTGCCGGGCGCCGGGACCTGGTCGATCACCGTTCCCGGCGGCAGGGACGACGCCTGCTGGATGATCTGGCCCGCCTCGAGCTGCAGCGCGGCCAGCTGCGCTTCCACATCCGCCAGCGGCAGGCCGCGGAAGTCCGGCAGCGTGCCCGGCGCCGGCCCGGCGCTGACGTCCAGGTCGACGGCTGTGCCCTCGGCGACCTCGGTGCCGGCACGCGGGTTCTGGCTCACGACGTAGTCCTGGGGCACTTCATCCGACTCGACGTAGTCGATGTCGCCGACCTTAAGGCCGGCCGACTGCAGCGCGACCTTGGCGTTGCGCAGATCCATGTTGGTGACGTCGGGCACGCCGCCCGAGACCAGCTTGGGCCCGAGCGAAATGGTCAGGCTGATCTGCCGGTTGCGGCGGACGACCTCGCCCGCGCGCGGGTCCTGGGCCATCACCTGGTTCGCCGGCGCCGACGGCTCGTTGCGCTCGGCGGCCACCACCCAGCCCAGCTCGGCCTCGTGCAGCCTCTGCTCGGCGGCCCTGATGTTGAGGCCGACCACGTCCGGCACCGTCACCGTCGGGACGTTCATCCAGGCCAGAAACCGCCCGACGCCGACGCCGAGCACGACCGCCGCCGCGGCAAGACCCAGCGCCAGCAGTATCACGCGCCGCAGCCGCCCGCCCCGACCCCCGGCGCTCATGCGTCCCCCACCAGCCCCGCCCGGGCCGCCCGGGCCGCCCGCGTCGCCCGGCCCGTCCCCGGATGCGTCCCCTGGCCCGCCGAACTCGCCGGATACGCGTCTCTGGCAGGCCCTGATGGCGGCCAGCATTGCCTCAGCCTTCTGGTAACGGTCCCTGGGATCTTTGGCCAGCGCGCGGTAGATTACCTCCTCAGCCCACTCAGGTATGGCGCGGTTGAACGACGACGGGGCGGGGATGAGGGCCTCGACGTGCTGCATGGCGACGGCCACCGCCGTCTCACCGTCAAACGGCACGCGCCCGGTGACCATCTCGTACAGCACGACGCCCAGAGCGTAGAGGTCGGACCGCTCACCGATGACGCCGCCCCGCGCCTGCTCGGGCGAGAAGTAGTGCACCGACCCGACCACGATGCCGTCGTGGGTGATCGGGGCGGCGGTGACGGCGCGCGCGATGCCGAAGTCGGTCACCTTGACCCGGCCGTCCGTCGTCAGCAATATGTTGTGCGGCTTGATGTCGCGGTGTATGAGGCGGTTGGCGTGGGCGCAGGCCAGCGCCTCACATATCTCGGCGGCGATGCGCAGGGCGCGCTCCATGGTCAGCGGGCCGCGCGCCCGGATGAGGTCCTTGAGCGTGCGGCCGGCGACGTACTCCATCACGATGTAGTGCGTGCCGTCCTCCTGGCCGACGTCGTACACGGACACGATGTTGGGGTGCGACAGGCTCGCCGCCGCCTCGGCCTCGCGGCGGAAGCGGCGCACGAACTCCTCGTCGGTGGTGAACTGCGGCCGCAGGACCTTGATCGCCACCGTGCGGTTCAGGTACGTGCAGCGGGCGCGGTAAACGACGGCCATGCCGCCGCCGCCGATGCGTTCCAGTATCTCGTAGCGCTTGCCCAGAAGCCTGCCAATCACCAGCCTCACCCCGCTTGCCGCCCGCGCCCGTCCGCGCGCGGCGGCGGCAACGGTCCCATCACCGGCCCCGCTATAAGCACCATCACCGTGACGTTATCGTGACCGCCGCGCTCGTTCGCCAGGGCCACCAGCCGATCCGGCGCTGACGCCGCGTCGTGGGCGACGGCGGCGGCGATCTCGTCCGCCGCCACCAGGCTGGTGAGCCCGTCCGTGCACAGCACCAGCAGGTCGCCCGGGCCGAAATCCAATTCCACCATGTCAGGGGCGGTATCGCCCTCCGTGCCCAGCGCCCGCGTCAGCACGTTGCGGTGCGGGTGCACCATGGCCTCACGTTCGCTGATGTCCCCAGTCCGCAGGAGCTCCCCCACCAGGGAGTGGTCAACCGTGAGCAGTCGCGCCTCTGCGCCGCGGACCAGGTAGGCGCGGCTGTCGCCGACGTGCCCGATGGCCGCCCGGTCACCCAGGACCAGGGCGCAGCTCAGGGTGGTGCCCATGGGCGGTCCGGGCCGCTCCGAGGCGGCGGCGGCGGCGATCACCGTCTGGTTGGCATCGATTATCGCCTTGCGCAGCAGGCCGCCGAGGTCTATCTCGCCCCCGCCGGCGGCGCCAGGAGTGCCGGCGGTGCCGGCGGCGTCAGCGGCGCGGGCGGCGCCCAGACCCGCCTCCAGGCCCTGCCGCGTGGCGGCCACCGCCAGGTTGGACGCGACCTCGCCCCACTGGTGGCCGCCCATGCCGTCGGCCACTGCGGCGAAGAACGACCCCGGCCAGGCCTCAAGCGCCCCCAGCCAGCACACATCCTCGTTGGTTTGACGCACCCGTCCCACGTCGCTTCTGGCGAACCCCCGCACCACCCGCCTCGCCACCCCCCACGCTCGCCGCCAGGCGGCACGTCCGCCGCCAGGGGCGCACCCGCGACGCGGGCCGCCCGTGTGATCATTCTCTTTGCCGGGTCCGATTCCTCTGCCCGGACAGAACCTGGCAGGACGTGCCACCGGCGGCGCGCCAGGAGGCCCGCCGGCGCGTCACAGCCCGCGTCACCGCCCGCGTCACCGCCGGCGCAGCCGGGCGTAGAAGAAGCCGTCACAGCCATGCACGTGCGGCAGAAGCTGCAGCGTACCCCCGCCCGCCGCCGGTTCAGCGGCGAGCGCGGGCGGCAAGAGCGGCCGCAGGTCGTCGCGCAGAAACTCCGGATGAGCGTCGAGGAAGGCCGCGACCACCTCCTCGTTCTCCTCCGGCTCCAGGCTGCACGTCGCGTACAGCAGCACCCCGCCGCGGCGCACCGCGCCGCTCGCCCCGGCCAGGATGGCCAGCTGCAGTCGCGCCAGGCGCGGCAGGTCCGCCGGGACCTTGCGCCAGCGGGCGTCGGCGTTGCGCCGCAGCGCCCCCACGCCCGAGCACGGCACGTCACACAGCACGCGGTCGGCGGCGTCCGGCAGGAGCTCCCCCAGCTCGCGCGCGTCGCCGCACTGTGTCGACACGATGTGGATGCCCAGCCGGCGGCTGGAGCCGCGCACCGCGGGGAGCTTGTACTCGTCCCGGTCAAGGGCCACCACGCGGCCGCGGTCGCCCATCAGCTCGGCCAGGTGCGTGGCCTTGCCGCCCGGGGCGCCGCAGGCGTCGACCACCGTCTCGCCCGGTTGCGGGGCGAGCAGCAACCCCGCCAGCATCGCCCCCTCGTCCTGGACCTGGAACAGGCCGCGCTTGTACGCCTGGAGGTCCTCCACCGCGCCCCCGGGCTCGATCGCCAGCCCGCCACAATCCGGCGGCAGCGTCCCCGCCGGCCGCGCCGCCACCCCCTCCGCCGCCAGGGCCGCCAGAAGCTCCCCCGGCGTGACGCGCAGGCGGTTCGGGCGGACCACCACCGGCGCCGGCTGGTTGTCCCAGTCGCAGAGCCCTCTCGCCCCGTCAAAGCCGTAGCGCTCGACCCAGCGCCGCACCAGCCACTCCGGGTGCGACCGGTCAAAGACCAGGAAGCCCACCGGGTCCTGGGCGGGCGGCGGCGGCGCTGGCTCGTCCGGGGCGCGCGCGACGGCGCGCAGGACCGCGTTCACGTAGCGCGCCGTGCCGGCGTGGCCGTACTTCTTCGCCAGCGCCACCGACTCGTTGACCGCGGCGTGCGCCGGCACGCGCAGGAAGCGCAGCTGGTAGACGCCCAGGCGCAGGATGTTGCGGATCCAGGCGGTCATCGCCGCCACGCCGCGGTCGGCGCGGCTCTCAATGATCCAGTCAAGGGTGTTGCGGCGCTTCAGCGCCCCGTACGCGAGCTCGGTGGCCAGGGCGGAGTCGCGGCGGTCCAGGGCCTGGCGACGCAGGAAGAAGTGCAGGGCGACATCCGCGTGGTCGCCACGGCGTTCCACAGCATGCAGGGACAGGAGCGCCGCCTCGCGCGCCCCGCTGACCGCGCCGCCCCCGTTGGCGGCGCCCGCCCCTTCACCCCCGACCTCAGCCACGGCCTCACCCCCGCCCGGTTCAGTCGCGCCGGCTGCGCAGTATCAGGAGGCGCAGGAGCTGGGCGATGGCCAGGGCCGTCGCCGCCAGGTACGTGAGGGCCGCGGCGCCCAGCACCTGCCGCGCCGGGCCGAGCTCCTGCGGCGCCAGGTAGCCGCCCTCCTCGAGCACGGCCAGCGCGCGCCGCGAGGCGTTGTACTCCACGGGCAGGGTGACCACCTGGAACGCCACCGCCGCGGCGAACAGCACGATGCCGATGTCCATGAGGTAGCCCCACGAGAATATCAGGCCGACCAGGAACAGCGGCCACGCCAGGGTTGACCCGAAGCGCGCCGCGGGCAGGATGCTGTTGCGTATCGCCAGCGGCGCGTAGCCGGTGTCGTGCTGGATCGCGTGCCCGGCCTCGTGCGCCGCCACGCCCAGGGCGGCGATGGACTGGCTCTCGAAGACCGTTTCTGACAGGCGCAACACGCGGACGCGCGGGTCGTAGTGGTCAGACAGGTTGCCGGGGATGCGCTCGACCTTTACGTCGTCGAGCCCGGCGCGGTCCAGGATGTCGCGCGCGACCTCGGAGCCGCGGCGGCCGGCCCGCGTGGCCACCGCCGACCAGCGGCGGAACGAGCCCCGCACGCGGGACTGCGCCCACAGCGCGAACGCCAGCGCCGGCAACACCAGAAAGAGGAAACCCGTGTCGCCGAAGTAGTAACCCATGCCCGCTCCTCCTCCCGAATAAACCGTGCCTTAGCCGGGGTAAACGCCACTCAGCCGAGCCGCTCGCCCGGGGGAAGCGGCCGCCCCCGCAGGTAGTCGCCGGCCGCCATGCGCCGCCCGCCCGCCGCCTGGACCTCGACGATGCGGTAGGCACCCGCGCCACAGGCGACGACGATGCCGGCGTCTCCCGCCGCCAGGACCGTGCCCGGCGGGGCCGCCGGGGCCGCCGGGGCCGCCGGGGGCGCCGGGGCCGCCGTGCCCGGCGGGGCCGCCGGGGCCGCGGGGGCTGACACGGGCGGGTCCTCCGCCTGCCCACGCCACACCTTGAGCGTCTCCCCACCCCGCGTGGTGAAGGCGCCGGGCGCCGGGGACAGGGCGCGCACGAGCCCGGCGATGCGCCCGTCCGGCTTCTGCCAGTCGATGCGCTCGTCGGCGCGGTCAAGCGGCGGCGCCAGCGTGGCCAGGGCGCAATCCTGCATGCGGCGCGGCGCCGCGCACCGCGCCAGCAGGTCCAGGGCAGATACAAGCAGGGCGGCGCCCCTTGACGCCAGGCGCTCCCCCAGCGTGGCGCCATCGTCGGTGGCGGCGATGGCCACCCTATCCTGCAGTATGATATCCCCCGTGTCCATGGTGGCATCCATGTGCATGATCGTGACCCCCGTCGCGGCGTCGCCGTTGATCAGGGCCCACTGCACGGGAGCGGCCCCGCGGTACCGGGGCAGCAGGGAGAAGTGCACGTTGATGCAGCCCAGGCGCGGCACGGCCAGCACCGCCGGCGGCAGGATGCGGCCGTAGGCACAGGTGACCACGACGTCCGGCCGAATGCCCTCAAGCCAGGCGGCGAATTCCGGCGCGCGCACGGAGGCGGGCTGCGCGACCTCCAGGCCGCGCTCAAGCGCCCACTCCTTGACCGGGGGCGGCGCCGGCCGCCGGTCGCGGCCGCGCGGCCGGTCAGGCTGCGTGACCACGGCGGCGATGGCGTGGCCGGCCCCGTGGAGCCCCGCCAGGACGGGAACCGCGAGCGCCGGCGTGCCCATGAAGGCGACCCGCAGCCGCGGCGGCGCGGTTTCCTCGGCGGCCTCCTCGGCGGCCTCCTCGGCGGCCTCCTCGGCGGCCTCCTCGGCGGCCTCCTCGGCGGCCATCAGGGCCCGGAACTCCTCTTCAGACATGATCCGCCTGGCGCGGTCAATGATCAGGCACCCGTCCAGGTGGTCGATCTCATGCTGCAGGGCGCGGGCCAGGAGCCCCTCGGCGTCAAGCCAGACCCGCTGGCCGCGCTCGTCCAGGGCCTCAACCGTCACCCGCTCGGCCCGCGTCACCTCGGCCATCACAGACAGGCTCAGGCACCCCTCCCACGATGTGGCCTCGCCCTCGCTGCGCGTCACGCGCGGGTTCACCAGGCTCAGAAGGCCGCTGCCGGCGTCGATGACCACCACCTGCCAGGCCAGCCCGACCTGGGGCCCGGCGAGCCCGACGCCATCGGCCTCGCGCATCGCCGCGGCCATCTCCCGGAGCCAGGACCGCACGCGGTCAGTGACCTTCTTCACCGGGCGGCAGCGCCGCCGCAAAGCGGGGTCATCCCCCTTGCGGATGACAAATGCCAGCGGACCCACCCCCTCCCCGCCCCCAGCCGGGACGCGCCCCGCCCCCGGCGGCGGCCGGCCCAGCGTCACGTGCGTATCGCGACACCATCACATTATAACATGGTTACTGGGTCAACATCCAGCGCCGCGCGGACGCCCGCGGGCGGGCGGGCCGCCTCCAGCACCCCCCTGGCCGCCGCCGTCAGGCCCCAGACGTCCTCCCCGCGAAGCATCGCCTGCCAGCGGTGGCGGCCCTTGATGCGCGCCAGCGGCGCCGGCGCGGGACCGAGCACCTCGCCGCCGGCGGGCAGGGCGCGGCGCACCTGGTCGACGAACCGGCCGGCGAACCGGGCGGTCGCCGCGGCGTCGCCGCCCGAGAACTGGACGAGGACCAGGCGGCGGAAGGGCGGGAACGAGAGCTCGCGCCGCGCCTCGATCTCCTGGCTGTAGAAGGCGTCGTAGTCCTGGCGCTGGGCGGCGCGGATGCTGTAGTGGCCGGGGTCGTAGGTCTGGACCACGACCTCGCCCCCCAGCGGCCCGCGGCCGGCGCGGCCCGCCACCTGGGTCAGGAGCTGGAAGGTGCGCTCGCCGGCGCGGAAGTCAGGCAGGTTCAGGGCGGTGTCGGCGCTGATCACCCCGACCAGCGTCACGCTGGGCAGGTCAAGGCCCTTGGCCACCATCTGCGTCCCCACCAGCACCTGGGCGGCGCCGTCCCGGAACGCCCGCCACAGGGCCTCGTGCGACCCCTTGCGGCGCGTGGTGTCAACGTCCATGCGCACGACGCGGGCGCCGGGGTGAAGGCGGCAAAACTCCTCCTCCACGCGCTGGGTGCCGACGCCGAAGAAGCGGATCTTGGTGCCTTTGCACGACGGGCAGACCGTGGGGGCGGGCCGGCTGAAGCCGCAGTAGTGGCAGCGCAGGAGCGAACCCGGCGCGTGCAGGACCAGCGACACGTCGCAGTGCGGGCAGCGCATGACGTGGCCGCACTCGCGGCACAGGACGAAGGTGGAGTGGCCGCGGCGGTTGAGGAACAGGATGATCTGCTCGTTTTGCGCCAGCCGTTTCGCGGCGGCGGCGGCGAGGGCGCGGCTGAACATGCTGCGGTTGCCCGCCTTGAGCTCCTCGCGCATGTCGACGACCGTCACCGCCGGCAGCGGCCGTTCGTCGATGCGCGTGGTCAGGCGCAGGAGCGTGAGCCGGCCCGCTGCCGCCGCGTGGAACGACTCCACCGACGGCGTGGCGCTGCCCAGGATGGCCACCGCCCCCTCGGCCGCGGCGCGCCTGAGGGCGACGTCGCGGGCGTGGTAGCGCGGGGCGTCCTCCTGTTTGTAGGTGCTCTCGTGCTCCTCGTCGACGACGATCAACCCCAGCCGGGGGACGGGGGCGAACGCCGCCGAGCGGGCGCCGATGACCAGCGTCGCGTCGCCGCTGCGCGCGCGGCGCCACTGGTCGTGCCGCTCGCCTGCCGACAGCGCCGAGTGCAGGATGGCGAGGCGCGGCCCGAAGCGCCGCCAGAACACGTCTATGGTCTGCGGCGTGAGTGCGATCTCCGGGACGAGCATGATCGCCGACCGGCCCTGCGCGAGGACGGTGGCGGCCGCACGCATGTACACCTCGGTCTTGCCGCTGGCGGTGACGCCGTGCAGCAGGAAGGCGCCGCCGCCGCCGGCGCAGGCCGCCGTGACGGCGGCCACCGCTGTCTCCTGTTCGGGGGTGAGCGGCGGCCCGGCTTCCGTCGCCACTGCCGCCCGCCCGGCCAGCGGGTCACGCCCGACCTCGCGCTGGACGAGGCGCACCTCGCCCAGTTCGGCCAGGCGCGCCAGCACGCCGCGGGCGGCAGCCGGCGCCATGCCGGCGCGCGCGGCAACCTCGCCCAGCCCCGCCCAGGTTTCCGCGGGCGCGGGGCCATCCGGCGCACCGGGCGCGCCGGGCGCGGCGAACGCCCCCAGCGCCTCGAGCGCCTGCAGCACCGCCGCCTGGCGCGGCCCGCGCCGCGCCGGGGCCGCCTCCGCCGCCGCGTCCCCCCTCGCTCCCGGCGGCACTCCCAGCGACGCGCCCACGCGGGCGGCGAGAAGCTCTCGCCGCGGGCGCACGCCAGCCCCGCCCCCGGGCAGCATGGCGTGCAGCGCCTCGTCAAGGGAGCAGCCGTAGTAGCGCGCCACCCAGTCAGCCAAGTCGACGAGCGGCGCGGGCACGGCGGCGTCGGCCTCACGCACCGCCATGATATCCTTGATTCCGGCCACGGGCGCCTCGGCGGCAAACGCCACGACGTACCCCGGGACGACCCGCGGTCCCAGCGGCACCAGCACCGGCGTCCCGACCCGCACCCTGGCTGACAGATCCGGCGGCACCCGGTAGTGCAGCGCGCGGCCCAGCGCCGCGACCGCCGGGTCGATGACCACGGCCGCGTAGCTCACGGCGCCGCCAGTCACGGCCCCGCCAGTCACGGCGCCGCCGCCGCCCGGCGCTTGAGCGCCGCCTCCACCGCCGCCTGCACCGCCGCCACCACGTTGGCCGGCTCGGCCATCCGGCCCTGCCCTTCCTCGCCGCACGCCAGCTCACCCTCGGCCGGAGAGATGATGATGTAACCCAGGCCCTGCAGCCGCGCCAGGTTCCCCCGGACGATGGGGTTTGCGTACATCGTCCGGTTCATCGCCGGCGCCAGCAGCACCGGCCGCTCCGTCGCCGCCGCCATGACCACCGAGGTCAGCAGGTCGTCGGCGATGCCCGCCGCCAGCTTGCCCACGCAGTTGGCGGTGGCCGGGGCGATGACGATGACGTCCGCCTGGCGGGCCAGTTCGATGTGTTCGATGTCCCACGCTTCAGGCGGGCTGAACATCTTCAGGTGCACGGGGTTCCTTGAGAGCGCCTGAAAAGTGGCGGGGGCCACCAGTTCGGTGGCCGCCCGGGTCATCACCACGTGGACCTCCATGCCGGCACGGCGCAGCAGGCGGACGACCTCCGCCGCCTTGTACGCCGCGATGCTGCCCGTGACGCCGAGCACGACGCGCGCCCCGCCTCCCATCGTCCTCCCCCTCCCGGCAGCGCGGCGACCGGTCCCGGCGGGCCGCGGTGGGGCCCCGGGCGCGTTGGGCGCGCCGCGCGGCGCGGCTACTTGATCCCGATCCTGGTACGCTCGTACTTGAGCCGGCCCCTGGCGATCTCCTCCAGGGCCACGCTCACCGGCTTGGTGGAGGCCGTGTCGATCACGGTCTGCTTGCCGTTGGTGAGCTCCCGCGCCCGCTTCGCCGCGGCCACCACGAGGGTGTACTTGCTGTCAACCTTCTTGACCAGAGTGTCCAACGACGGGTTAAGCACGCCCCTTTCACCCCTCCCCGTTGCCCGCCGCGCCGGCCGGCCCGTAAAGCCGCCAGGTGCGGCACTTTTCAGCCACGACGACCGCTTCGAGCTCGTTCACGGCGTCAGGGAGGGAATCGTTGATGATCGTGTAGTCGTACCTCCTTGCCTGCTGCATCTCCTTTGCCGCCAGGGCCATGCGCCGGTCGATGGCCACCGGGGAATCGGTCCCCCTGTCCGTCACGCGCCGCTGCAGCTCAGCCAGGGTCGGCGGCGCCGTGAACACGAAGACCGCCTCCGGGTAGCGCTCCATCAGCACCGCCGCCCCCTGCACGTCCTTCTCGACGATGACGTCCTTTCCGGCGGCAAGGAGCGCGTTCATCGGCTCGCCCGGGGTGCCGTACAGGTGGCCGTAAACCTCGGCCCACTCCACGAAGCGCCCCGCCTCCAGGCCGGCCTTGAACTCCGCCGGGTCGAGAAAAAAATAGTGCACGCCGTCCACCTCTCCCGGCCGTGGCGGCCGGGTCGTGGCCGACACGCAGTAGACGAGGTCAGGGCGACGGCGCAGGACAGCCTCGCGCAGGCTGCCCTTCCCCGTGCCTGAAGGCCCGGTCAGCACGATCAGCAGCCCCCGTGCCGGCATCGGCCGCGCGCCCCCTTATTCCGCCGCGGTGCCTTCCTCGCCAACGGCGTCGCGGGTTGAAAGGCGGTGGGCGACCGTCTCGGGCTGCACCGCCGACAGGATGACGTGGTCACTGTCGGTGATGATCACGGCGCGCGTGCGGCGGCCGTAGGTCGCGTCGATCAGCACGCCGCGGTCGCGGGCCTCGCTGATGATGCGCTTGATGGGCGCCGACTCGGGGCTGACAATAGCCACGATGCGGTTCGCCGAGACGATGTTGCCGAAACCGATGTTGATCAGCCTGATATCCACAACTGTCCCTCCCCGTCCGACCGTCACTCGATGTTCTGGGCCTGCTCGCGCATCTTCTCGAGTTCGCTCTTGGCCTCCACCGCCGCGCGGGCAATGGCCACGTCCCCGGCCTTGGAGGCGATCGTGTTCACCTCGCGGTTTATCTCCTGCAGCAGGAACTCGAGCTTGCGCCCCGCCTGCTCATCCTGGACCATCACCTCGCGCGTCTGGTCGAGGTGACTTCCCAGCCTGACGAGCTCTTCGTCGATGTTGCTGCGATCGGCGAACAGGGCGACCTCTAGGGCGAGGCGGTTCTCATCGATGGGGCGCCCGGCCAGGAGCTCCTCGGCGCGCTTCTGGAGCTTTGAGCGGTACTCCTCGACCAAGGACGGCGCGCGGGCGGCGATCCCCGCGCGCAGCTCCTCGAAGCGCTTCACGCGCCCCTGGAGATCACCAAATAGGGCCCGGCCCTCCTGCTCCCGCATTTCCACCATGGCATCGGTGGCGGCGCGTATCACGCCTTCTAGGAGGGGCCAGACCCCTTCAAGGTCCTGCTCGGGCTCTTCTACTGTCAGCACATCCGGCAGCTGGGCGATAAGCTCGATCCCCCAGCTTCCGGGAAGGTTCAGCTCTGACTGCAGTTCCCTCAATGACTTATGATAAGCCATCGCGAGACCTTTGTCAACCTTGAGCGCGCGCGCCCGGCCGTCGACCTGGCGGCAGGCGATGTGCAGCTCGATGCGGCCGCGCGCCACCCTGGAGGACACCAGGCGGCGCGCCCGGTCCTCCAGCGGCGAGAGGTCGCGCGGCATGCGCACCACGACCTCGGCGAAGCGGTGGTTGACCGAGCGCACCTCGGCCACGAACTGACGCCCGTCCAGCTCACTCTCGGCACGCCCGTAACCCGTCATGCTGCGCAAACTTGACCGCCCCCTCCCAGCCTTGCCCGATATGTTTCTACCCCTTCCGTGGCAACTCCTTCCGCTCGCCGCGCAGAAGGGCGCCGATGCGCTCGATCGCCTCGGCCAGCACCGGCTCGGGGGTCGTCAGCGACATGCGCACGTAGCCCTCGCCCGACGGCCCGAACGCGACGCCCGGGCTCACCACCACCCCCGCCTGCTCCAGGAGCATGGTGCTGAAGCTGGCGGACGTGTGGCCGGCGGGCACCGGCGCGAACACGTAGAACGCGCCCGGCGGCCGGGGAACCGCCCAGCCGGCGGCGTTGAGCGCATCGACCACGAAGTCGCGCCGCCGCCGGTAGACGCCGAGCATGCGGCGCGAGAACTCCGGGTCGGTCTCGCGCAGGGCGGCCACGCCGGCGCGCTGCACGGCGGTGAACTGGCCGGAGTCCGTGTTGTTCTTGACCTTGGCCAGGGCGGCGACGGCGTCGCGGTTGCCGGCGGCGAACCCCAGCCGCCAGCCGGTCATGTTGAACGGCTTGGACAGGGAGTAGAACTCCACCGCCACATCAAGCGCCCCCGGCACCTGGAGCACGCTCGGCGCCGGCGCGTCGTAGCTGATGTCAAGGTACGCCGCGTCGTGGCACAGGAGGATGTCGTGGCGCCGGGCAAAGGCCACCGCCCGCTCCATGAACGCGAGGTCGGCCACGGCCCCGGTGGGGTTGTTGGGGTAGTTCAGGAACAGGATGCGGGCGCGGGCGGCGACCTCCGGCGGCACGGCGTCGAGGTCGGGCAGAAAGCCCCGCTCCGCGAGGAGCGGCAGGGGGAAGACGTCCCCGCCGCAAAGCAGCGTCTGCGCCGAGTACACGGGGTAGCCGGGGTCGGGCACCAGCGCGATCGCGCCGGGCTCGATGAACGCCCAGGCCAGGTGGGCGATGCCCTCCTTGCTGCCAATGACCGCCAGCACCTGGCTTTGGGGGTCGAGCTCGACCCCCAGCCGCGCGTAGCGCTCGGCCGCGGCCTCCCTGAACTCGGACGTGCCCTCGTAGGGCGGGTAGCGGTGCGTCTCCGGGTCGTACGCCGCGTTGCACAGCGCCTCGACCACGTGGTCGGGCGTCGGCAGGTCCGGGTCGCCGATGCCCAGGTCAAGGACGCGCACGCCGCGCGCCAAAAGCTCGTCGCGCCGGCGGTTCAGCTCCGCGAACAGGTACGGCCGCAGGCGCCCAAGACGTGAGGAGACGCGCATTTGCCCTCGCCCTCCCTCAAGCTGCCTCTTATCGCGTGCCTTCTGCCGCCGCAGGCGCCGCTACTCCCCGCGCCGCGGCCGCCGCCGCACGCCGCCGCTACTCCCCGCGCCGCGGCCAAGTGCCCGTGAAGGCCTCGTTGGCCGGGCCGGAAAGCCAGACGTGCCCGTCGGCCGCCCATTCGACCTCCAGCTCGCCGCCCGGCACGGTCAGGGGCGTCACGGGCCCCGACAGCCCCTTCAGCTGCGCCGCGACGGCGGCGGCCGAGGCGCCGCTGCCGCAGCTCAGGGTGGAGCCGCTGCCGCGCTCCCATACAAGCATGCGCAGGCGCCCCCGGTCTTCAACCGCGACGAACTCGACGTTGGTGCGGCGCGGGAAGACGGGGTGCGTCTCAAGGGCCGGCCCCCAGGTCTGAAGGTCGACCTCGCCGATGTCCTCGACGAACACCACGCAGTGCGGGTTGCCCATGGAAACGCACGTGGCGAAGAAGTCCTTGCCGGCGGCGGCGATGCGCTCGTCCACCACGCGATCAACGTCGCGCCCGAGCATGGGGATCTCGCTGCGGCGCAGGCGCGGGACGCCCATGTCGACGCGGACGGTGACGCCCTGGCCGCCGGCCGCCTGGGCGCTGCTCGTCCGGCCGCCGGGCACGAAGTGGCAGGCCACCACGCCGGCCAGCGTCTCTACAGTCAGCCGCTCGCCGCGCGCCAGGTTGCGGTCGCGGGCGAAGCGCGCCAGGCACCGCATGCCGTTGCCGCACGCCTCGGCCTCGCTGCCATCAACGTTGAACATGCGCATGCGCAGGTCGGCGCGCGCGGAGGGCAGGGCGAGGATGAAGCCGTCGGCGCCGATGCCGAAGTGGCGGTCGCAGGCGCGGCGGGCCAGATCCTCAAGCTCAGCCTGCGGCGCCCCGGAGAGCCCGGCGCGCTCGCCGTCGACGATTACAAAGTCGTTGCCCGTGCCTTCCATCTTCACGAAGTCCACTTCAATGCACCCCTTCCCCGGGCGCCCGACGACCGGGGCGTCCCTGGCGCGGCCGGCAACGCCCGCGGCCCGCCCGGCGACGCATTCGGCGCGGTCGCCGCGTGCCGCGGCCGGCGCACGGCGCCCTCCCACAGCGTCCCCGCCACAAGCGCCACCGCCAGCACCACGCCCCACTCGGGCAGCCCCAGCCGCGCGGTGTGAAACGCCGCCCCGAGCGCGGGCACGTAGACGACGGCCAGCAGCATGAGCCACGACGACGCCACCGCCAGGAGCAGGTACGGGCTTGCCACCAGCGACCGGCGGGCCGCCGGCGACCGACCGGCCGACGGCTCCCGGCGCGCGGGGGCCTGGCCCGGGACCGCCGCGGCGCAGCACTTGAACACGTACACCAACTGGGCCGAAACCAGGCTGGCCAGCGCGACCGTCCGCGCCGCCTCCAGGCCCAGCCGCCCGAGTCCCCACACGTACGCGGCCAGGGCCGCCCCCGCGATCAGCGCCCCGCGCACGAGCGCCTGCCACAGAAGGCCGCCGCCCAAGAGCCCCTCGCGCGCCGGCCGCGGCGGCCGCAGCATGGCGGCCGGGTCCGGCGGCTCAAGGCTCAGCGCCATGGCCGGCAGGCCGTCGGTGACGAGGTTCATCCACAGGATATGTGCCGGGGCGAGCGGGAGCGGCAGTCCGGCGAGCACGGCGGCCAGCATGACGAAAACCTCGCCCGCGTTGCACGACAGGAGGTAGCGGATGAACCGCCTGATGTTATCGTATATCGCCCGCCCTTCCTCGACGGCGGCGACGATGGTCGCGAAGTCGTCGTCGCCCAAGATGACCGCCGCCGCCTCGCGCGTCACGTCGGTCCCGGCGCGGCCCATGGCGATGCCGATGTCCGCCTCCTTGACCGCCGGGGCGTCGTTGACGCCGTCGCCGGTCATGGCCACGACGTGGCCGGCCGCGCGCAGGGCACGCACGAGCTTGAGCTTCTGGGCCGGGGACACCCGGGCGCACACGCCCGCTTCGCTGGCCAGGGCAGCCAGCCGGCGCGATGACGCCTTCTCAGCGACTTCGCCGGTGACCACCAGGTCGCCGCCGCCGGCGAGCCCGACCTCGCGGGCCACGGCCAGCGCCGTCCGCGGGTGGTCGCCGGTGACCATGATCGGCAGGATGCCCGCCTGGCGGCACTTGCGTATGGCGGCCCGCACCTCGGGTCGCGGCGGGTCGATCATCCCCAAGAGCCCGAGGAACGTGAGGCCGCCCTCGGCGGACCCCTCGGTCGGGGCGCCCCCCTCGGCCAGGTCGGCCGGCGTCTCACCGGGGAGCCGGCGCCGCGCTATAGCCAGGACCCGCAGCGCGCGGCCGGCCATCTCGTCAGCGGCCCGCGCCACCGCGGCGCGTGCCGGCGCATCCAGGGTTTCCTGCCCGCCCCCGCCGAGCGTCCCCCGGCAGCGCTCGAGGATCGTGTCCGGCGCGCCCTTCACGTACGCCCAGAGCTCATCGCCGGGGCCACGGCAGAACACGGCCATGCGGCGGCGCTCGGATTGGAAGGGAACTTCGCCGACCCGCGCGTGTATTCCTTCCAGGCGATCCTTCCACAGCCCGGCCTTGGCCGCCGCCACGACCAGCGCCCCCTCGGTCGGGTCGCCGCGGATCGCCCACCGCGAAGCGCACGCCGCCGGCCGCCGCCGCCGCAGCCCCGCTCGCCGCGCAAACCACGCCAGGACGCGCAGCGGCCAGGCGCGACGCCGCCGCCCGCGCGCCGCGGCGCCCGCCCCACCCGCCGCGCCCGCGCCACCCGCGCCGCCCGCAACCGTCTCCAGCGTGGCGTCGCTGCACAGGGCGGCCGCCAGAAGGGCCGCCCGCAGCGGATCCTCGACCCCCGCGGCTGCGGCCGCAACGCCCGCCGCAGGCCGTTGCGCCACGCCCCCCGCGGGTTCTTCCGCCGCGCCCCCAGCGGGGCATGGGATGAAGTCACCGCGTGGCTCGTACCCCTCGCCCGTGACCCGCCACCGCCGGCCGCCGGCGTACACCTCGCGCACCGTCATCTCGTTCTTGGTCATGGTGCCCGTCTTGTCGGCGCAGATGACCGTCGCGCAGCCCAGCGTCTCGACGGCGCGCAGCCGGCGCACGATGACGCGCCGGCGGCTCATGCGCTGCACGCCCAGCGCAAGGCACACCGTCACCACCGCCGGCAGCCCCTCCGGCACCGCGGCCACGGCCAGGCTGACGCCGGACATGAACATCACCTGCAGCGGGTTGCCGCGCCACGCGCCGACGCCCGCAACCAGCGCGCACACCGCCAGGCACAGCCCGACCAGGACCCGACCCAGCCCGGCGAGTTTGCGCTCCAGCGGCGTCTTCCCTTCGCCCGACCCCGCCAGAAGGCCGGCAATGGCCCCCATCTCGGTGTCCATGCCCGTGGCCACCACCAGCGCGCGCCCGCGCCCCCCCACCACCGTGGTGCCGGCGTAGACCATCGACCGCCGCTCAGACAGGGATGCCCGCGCGGGCACCGGGGCCGTCGACTTGCGTACCGGCGCCGACTCACCGGTCAGGGCCGCCTCCTCCACCGCCAGCGCGGCGGCCTGGACCAATCGCCCGTCGGCCGGGATGCGCGAGCCAGCCGAAAACGCGATCACGTCCCCGGGCACGACCGCCGACGCCGGCACGTCACGCAGCGCCCCGTCGCGGGCGACCGTCGCGCGCGGGGCCGCCAGGTCGCGCAGGGCCTCCAGCGAGCGCTCGGCGCGGTACTCCTGCACGAACCCCAGCACCGCGTTGAGGCACACGATGGCCAGGATGACCGTCGCGTCGGCGCGCTCGCCGACGGCGTAAGAGATCGCCGTGGCCACCAAGAGAAGGCCGACGGTGACATCATTGAACTGGCCCCCGAAAAGGGCCAGGGCCGAGCGTCGCCGGGCGCGCCGCAGCTCGTTCCGGCCGAAACGGCGCAGCCGCCCCTCGGCCTCGCGCTGTGACAGCCCGTGCCCGGCGTCAGAGTGGTAGGATGCCTCAACCTCGCTGACGGCGGCGGCGTGCCAGCACTGGCGGGCGGCCACCGTTTCCCCTCCCCGGTGTTGCTTTTTCGCCCGCGCCACATGGTGCGCGGGCCTCTGCATGCCGCGCGGCGCGCGAGGCCGTGCGTGGGGCGCGAGCCTTGCGCGGCGCGAGCCTTGCGTGGCGCGAGCCTTGCGTGGCGCGAGCCTTGCGTGGCGCGAGCCTTGCGTGGCGCGATGGAACGCGATTGCGGCCAGGCCCCAAGGCCACAGTATCTGTATGCCCGCGGCCGCGGCGCTATGCGGTGTCGCCGCCGCCACCACCGCCGCGGCTGCCGCCACCACTGCCGCGGCTGCCGCCCCCGAACGTGCTGCCCCCGCCGCCGCCGCCAGCGTCGCCATTGCCAGCCCCTTGCCCGCCCCCCTGCTTCTGGTGCCGGGCCACGAACAGGTTGCCAAACGTATCGAGCGAAGCCAGGAGCACCTCGCACGGATCCTCGATCCCGCGCTTCCTGAGCTCCGACAGCAGCCACCGGCGGTCGAGCTTCACACGGGCCAGGGACCGCGGCAGTATCTTGCCATCGACGATGAGCGTCGTGGATACGCCCTCGTATCGCGTGGGGAGGCCGAGGTCGGCGGGGGTCGCGGGGCGGCATTGCGAACGCTGCACGACGCTGAGCTTGCCCGAGTTCTCCATGATCGCGAACTCAACGTCGGCGATGTTCCAGATGCCCTTCTCGCGCAGGTTCGCCAGCAGATCGTTGACGTTGCAGCGCAGCGCGCGCAGGTTGCGCTCGATGATCTGCCCGTTCTCGATGACCATCGTGGGCACGCCGCTGAATACGCTGCGCGCCAGGTTGCTCTTCAGCGACAGGAGTGCGACCCCGATGTGGGCGGCGACGATGACCGCGATCGGGATTATCGCCTCCCACAGCGGCAGCTTAGTGTTCTCGATGGACAGCACGGCCAGCTCGCCCAACATGATCGCCACGACGAAGTCAAACGGCGAGACCTGCCCGATCTCGCGCTTGCCCAGGAGCCGCGTGCTGAAGAGAATAAAAAAATACATTACCAGGGCGCGAACCATTAGACTGAAGAAGGTGCTCAACCCGCCGCCACCTGCCCCGTGGCCCGGCCGTCGCCGTCACGGGGGTAGTATGCAGGACGCGAAGTGGGAGTATGCAGTGCCGGCCCGATGCACCTGAATGCGTCAGATGCCAGATGGTCTATCCACACACCACCTTCACCCTAACACATATAGCAGGATTCGCCAGCTCGCTGTCGAATCCAGGACCACTGGGAGATCCACGATATGCTGAGGATCTGGCCGGGCGCTACGGGGGATGTAAGCCCGGGGCAGAATGGAGGAATGGCTGAGTGCAGCTGACTACCGACACGATTGGGCACATCATCGAGTACCTGCGTACCAACTGGAAGGATCCAAAATGCCCTGTTTGTCAGAACCGCGAGATCAGTTCTAGAGATCCCAGCTCTGCTTGGTTCTTGGTCGCCGCCGTGGTGAGCACGGCGCTGCTCGTGATTCTGAGACCGTTACCGGTTTCAGCTAGCAGCATTGTGGAGCAAGCGAAGTACATAGACGACGAGTACGTCAGGGAATCGCCGGCCATGATAATGTACTCAGTCTTCAGCGGGGGAGCGCGCCAGGAAGCTGCGGCTGCTTCGGAGAGCCAGGAACAGAGCTAGGACAGTCGAACACGGTTGCGGGGCGCAACGGTTATTCCTGGCAGCCCGGATCAGCAAGTATCCGGCGTGGTGCCTACCCGCTCCCATAAATTGTTACACGTGAAACATTGCCCCCACAGGCTACAGCCGCGTCAACTCCGCCGGCCACGGGGACGGCCAGCCCGCACCGCCCGCCCCGCGGTCGGCCGCGCGTTGCGCCACGCGGCCACGGCCGCGGCCAGCGCCGCGCCGTCCGGGCTGCGCTCGCCGTAGCGGGCAACGTTGTATACCCCGGTCATCGACGCCGCCGCGCCGGCGTCGCCGCCCCACCCCTGGCACAGGCGGTCCAGGCTGGGCGCGAACTCGTCCGGGGTCTCGGGGGAGCGGCGCGCCCGCCCGGCGCGCGCGCACGACCGCAGCGCCGCCCGGTACAGCGCCCGCGCCTGGCGCATCCCCGGCGGCAGGTGCTCCAGCGACGCCACCGGCTGCCCGCGCCACGCCGCCAGCCGCCGACCCAGCCCGCGCAGCGCCGCCAGAAGGCCGGCGCGCGCGCCGCGCCACGACCACACCGATTCACGCCACTCCGCCCCGCTTCCCGCCGCCAGCCGGTGGCGCCGGCGCAGCGCGCGGGCGAAGGCGTACAGCACGCCGGCCACCACGGCCGCCGCCACCACCCAGCGCATGGCCTGCAGAAGCCCCGGCAGCGCGGGCTGCGTGGCCGCCGCATCCGTCGGCACCGGCGACCCCGCCAGCCGGAACATCTCGCCGACGTCAAGGCCGCCCTCCCGCCCCAGTAGGCGCCACACGAGCGAGGCCACGGCAAAGGCGATGAACCCGACCACCGCAAGCAGGGCGTACAGGATGCGGCTCAAAAGCCACCACACGGGCGAAAGCAGCCGCAGGGCCGCCAGCACCGTCCCCGGCGATACGGCGGCGGCGACGGCCACGCCGACCCCCAGGAGCCCGGCCACCCACACAGCGGCGATCCCCGCCCAGCGGGCGGTGCCGGCACCGCGCAGGGCTTTGGGCGCCGCCGGGCCGAGGGTTGACACCTCGGCGAGGTTCGCCACGCCCAGCAAGCCCAGCCCGCTCGCGAACAACGCCACCACAGGCCACGGCGACAGGGCCGAAAGCCCGACGCGCCGTCCCCCGGCGGCCACGATCGCCGCCACGGCGAGAAGCGCGACCAAGCCCGCCGCGCACACCAGGAAGCGGTGCCGCGCCTCCTGCGGCCCGACCTCCTCGCTGCCCAGGCTGACCCCGCGCCAGTACAGGAGGCCCCCGACCAGGAACGAGCGCAGGGGCGGCCCCAGGGCCAGCGGGTCGCGCAACGACTCGAGGATCCCCGCAAGCCACGCCGTGCCCAAGATGGGCCCCCCGGCAAAACAGGCGGCGCGCGCCGCCAGGGCGACCGCGACCAGGCCCGCCACGCTGGCCAGCGCCCGCCCCAGGACCAGCGGGATGCGCGTCCCGGTAAGGACGCGCCCGGCGACCGTGCCCGTCACCACGAGCAGAAAGGCCCACGCCAGGGGCAGGATCGTCGCGCTCCCGGCGAGCGGCGTGCTCGCGCCGGTCGCGGCGGGCCCCCCGGCCAGTGCCAGCGCCGGCCATATCCAGGCGACCTCCATCGGCAGGGCCAGCAGGAGGTACGCCGCCTCCATCCCCCAAAGCGGTGCCCGGCGCGGCTCGCCGCCGGCGTCCGAGCCGGCCTCAGGCCTCCGCCTCGATGCGGATCTGCGCGACCTCACGCCAGTCACCCCCCTCGCGCACCCACCAAACCCTGAGCCCCGCCGCGCGCGCGCGCCGGATGGCCGCCGCCATCTCCTCCGCCGACGCCGCCGGTGGTGCTTGTGCCGCCAATACCCCCGGCGCCGCCCGCGTCCCCGGCGCCGCCCCGCGCGGGGCCACGACCACGACCCCCGCCGGGTGGCCGCGCCGCCGCAGCTCGTCCAGCGCCGCCACCGCCGCCGGCGCCAGGTACGATGTGACCAGGACCGCCGATGCCCCCCAGCGCAGGCGCCGCACCTCGCCCAGGATCGTCTCCGCCACCGGCCGCGACCCGGGCGGGTTCGCCCGCGCCAGCGCGGTCAGGATCTCGCGCAGCTGCTGCGGGCTGCGCCCGGCCGGGGCGCGTACCGGCCGCCCCGTCCCCGGCACGCACGAGTTCGTGTACACCCCCACCTCGTACCCCTTGCCCGCCGCGTCGCGCGCCAGCCCAGCCGCGGTCATCACGACCAGCTCCAGCAGGTTGGGGCTGAACCCGTCCCACGCCCGGCCGTGGGTGTCGACATTGACGAACAGCGCCAGCTGCAGCGCCGCCACTGGCTCCGCCCGCCGCACCTGCAGGCGCCCCGAGCGGGCGGTGGCCTTCCAGTGCACCAGTCGCAGCGGGTCGCCCGGCGCATAGTCGCGCACCCCGGCCACGCGGCCCGGGTCCTCGATGAGGAAGCGCCGCGCCAGGAAATCCCCCTGCGGCCGCGCCGCCGGCGCGCGCGGCGTCAGCACGGGCACCAGTCGCGGGTAGACGACGAGCCGGTCAAGCTGCCGGCGGTCCTCGGTGCGGGAGTAGAAGCCGAACACGTCGCCGGCCTCCAGGCGCGCCGGCCCCAGCACGTGGTCGCCGCGCACGACGCAGCGCAGGTGGTGGCGTCGCGTGACGCGCTCGTACCAGCCAAGCGCGAAGAACATCTCCAGGCACGCGCGGCCGGCGTTCGGCGAGGCGCGCCCCACCCCCGGCGGCACGAGCCCCTGCGGCACCTCGTCCAGGACGTGCAGCCACGGCACGGGCAGGACCTTGGCGTTGGTGACGCGCGAGTCGACGGCGACCTCTTCGCCCCAGAACGCGCGGCGGACGCCGAAGCGGCGGGAGTACAGGAGGCCCGACAGGCAGTAGCGCTCGCCAAGCCACGTCGCCAGCGCCACCAGGCCCACGAGCACGGCGAAGAGGAACAGCGCCGCGCTGCGCAGGATGATCGCGGCGGCAAGCAGGAGCACGAACAGGGCTCGAGCGCCGGCGCCCGCCATGGCCTACGCCCCCTCCTCCACCGGCACGGGCACCGCGGCCACGACCTCGGCCACCAGCTCGTCGGCCACCCGGCCCCGCAGCCCGCTCTCGACGTTGAGCATCAGCCGGTGGGCGATGACGGCCGGCGCCAGGTACTTCACGTCATCGGGTTTGACGTAGTCCCGGCCGCGCAGCGCCGCCAGGGCCTGCGCCCCCCGGTACAGGGCCAGCGTGCCGCGCGGGCTCAAGCCCAGCTCGATATCAGCGTGGCCGCGCGTCGCCCGGCTCACGGCCACCGCATAGCCCTCGGCCGCCTCGCCCACCAGCACCTCGCGGCAGGCGCGCTGCATCGCCGCCAGCTCCTCCGGCCCGGCGACCGGCTCCAGGGTGGCCAGCGGGTCATCGACGCGGAAGCGGCGCAGGATGGCGCGCTCCTCGGCCTCCTCGGGGTAGCCCATGCGCACCCGCAGCATGAAGCGGTCAAGCTGCGCCTCGGGCAGCGGGAACGTCCCCTCAAGCTCAACCGGGTTCTGCGTGGCCATAACGACGAACGGCCGCACAAGCGGCCGCGTCACCCCGTCGACCGTTGCCTGCCGCTCCTCCATGCACTCCAGGAGGCTTGACTGCGTGCGCGGCGTGGCGCGGTTTATCTCGTCCACGAGCAACACCTGGGCGAAGACCGGGCCGGGCCGGAACTCGAACTCGCCCGTCTTCTGGCTGAAGAAGCTGACGCCGGTGACGTCCGACGGCAAGAGATCCGGCGTGCACTGGATGCGCTTGAAGGTGCAGCCCAGAGACCGCGCCAGCGCCTTGGCCAGCATCGTCTTGCCGATGCCCGGGACATCTTCAATCAGTACGTGACCCTCGCACAGGAGCGCGACCAGGCAAAGCTCCACCGCCGCCTCCTTGCCCACGATCACGCGCCCGACGTTTTCCCTGATGCGCTCAGCCATCCGATGGATGGCCGCAATGTCAGCCACAATTGCACCTCCCCGGCTACTCCTGCTATTCCCTCGTGAGGATTCCACGGCATGGGGGGGTATCCCTGCGGCCGGGAACCGGGGCCTGGGCGGAGCGGGGCCCAGCACGAAGGCTGCGTCGCCCTCCTGCCGCGTGCAGGAATCTGGCGCGCCGCGATGAAGGAAATGGCACGAGTGCTCGCAGCATTGCCGGCAGGGAGGGTGAAACGTGGCTCGTGGCGGTTCAACAGCAGGAAGCACGCCTCAGCCCGCGCTGTCCCCTGGCGCCCGCGCCCTGCTCGCGGCCCTGGACGCCCACGGGGCGCTGCACCTCAACACGACGCCGCGCTTCCCCAACGTCACCGACATCGGCGGCTCCTGGTCCAACGTCATGGAGCTGCTCGAAGCGAAGCTGTGCTTCCTATCGCGGCTCGTCCTGGGCAAGACCACCTACCTCAGCCTGCACCTCTACGAGGCGTGCGCGGCGCTGGCGCCAAGCGCATCCCGCGCGCTCGACGCGCAGACCGTCGCCGACCCCCTGGCGCCCGACCTCTACCGCTTGCTCGAAGACGCCGGCCCGCTGGCCACCGACGAGCTGGCCCTCATGCTGGCCGTGGAGCCGCGGCGGGTGCGCCAGGCCTTATCCCGGCTGCAGCAGGGTCTCTACGTGACGGTGTTCGGGCCGCAGCGCCACCTTAACCCCAACTGGGACACTTACGGCTGGTGCACGCGAGCGCAGTGGGAGGCGGCCTGCCCCCTCCTGATCAACCCGCTCGACCCGCCCGACCTGTCCGGCCAGCCCCAGGCCCGCGAGCGCTTGGCCTCAGCCCTGGGGCCGTACCTGTCCGAGCGCCAGGTCAATCGCACAATTGCGCTCCTGGAGCGCCGCTAGCCCTCGTCAACCCCGCCCCCGGCGCCTCTTCGCGCCTCAGCTCCCACTTCAGCATGTTCCCCACCGGCGCCAGGCGCCGCATGCCGAGCTTCTCCAGCACGCGGATCGACGCCGCGTTGTCAGCAAGGCACTCGGCCGTCACGCGCCGCACGCCCTGGGTCCACAGCCACGCGACCAGCGCCCGCGCCGCCTCGGTGGCGTACCCCTGGCCCCGGTAGGCCGGCACGAGGCCGTAGCCGATCTCCACCATGCCCGCGGCGTCAGGTGGCTCCTTGCAGCCGATGTCGCCGATCAGCGTCCGGTCGGCGCTGTGGATGATCAGCCCGCCCCAGCGCGCCCGCGCCGGGTTCTCCCCCAGCCCCGCGGCGATGAGCGGCAGGATCTCGCCGAGGTCCGGCCCGGGCCAGTCGTCGGGCACGCGCACCGATAGCATCCGGCCCAGCGCCGCCTTGTCGGTCATCGCCGCCCGCACGAGGTCCAGCCCGAACGGGGTCAGGGTCAGCCGTTCCGTGTGCAACTGGGGCATCGTCTCTCACCACTCCCCGCGGCAAGGTCGATCCCTTCACCCCGGCAATGCGCGCCATTACCTTGCTTTCTTTCCAAGGACCGGGTACGATAGAATAGGAGGGGAGCGAATTCATTCTTCTCCCCCGAAGGGGGATCCGCCAGTGAGACGGTGGTTTCGCGTTACCGCGTCGATCGTGTGCGTCGCCGCCCTGCTCGGCTGCTTCTTTCTCCTGATCGTCAGCCCCGTGGCCGCGGTCGAGCCGCCGACGACCAGGTACGCCCTGATCGTCGAAGGCTGGGAGCCCTACAACTACAACCCCAACATCCCCAACGACCCCAACCAGCCGCAGCGCCTCCTGTGGTTCTGGGGCGCCACCAGCGGCATGTACGACATCCTGCGCAATGACTATGGCATACCGCGTGACAACATCCACTTCCTGTTCCAGGACCTGCGCTGGGGCGACACTCGCGTCACGGCCACGTCGACCGTGGCCAACCTGACCGCGGCCCTCAATGACCTGGCCAACCGCATGACCGAGGACGACCAGCTTTACTGCTTCTTCGTCGACCACGGCTACCAGAGCGGCGGCCACAGCTACTTCTCGCTCCAGGACGGCGGCATCTCCGACACGTGGCTTGATGGCCGGGCCGACGCCATCGCCGCCCTGAACCAGACGTGGGTCTTCACCCAGTGCAACAGCGGCGGCTTCGCCACGGTGATGGCCGCCCCCGACCGGGTCATCTCCACCAGCACGCGCATCGACGAGACCAACGCCGCGGCGTACGCCGAGCCGTTCCGCGACGGGCTGCACTTCACGTCGGGCGCCGCGCCCACCGTGTCAGCCGCCTACGAGAACGCCCTGAACAGCATGTGGAACGACTACCGCACCGGCTCACGCCAGAACAGCGCATTCAAGGAGCACTGCCTGATCAACGACTTCGGCGCGGGCGCCGGCCGCTACGGCCGCTACCTGCAGGTGGGCAACTACGTCGGGCCGGACACCCCCTACGGGCAGAGCTTCCAGTTGAACAACTTCGTCGTGAGCACCAGCCAGCAACAGGTCACCGGCTCATCCGAGGTCCTGGTGCGCTTTGAGTTCTATAACCCCACGGCGAACAACATCGTTTTCAACACCGTCTGCGTCGGCTGCCGCGACCCGCAGGGCACAAACCGCGACTTCGGCCCCATGTCCAACGTCACCCTCACCGCCGGCGACAGCCTGCTGTTCGAGGCCCAGACGACCGTGAACATGCTGGGCACGTGGCACTTCTGGCCGGCGTACAACATCGGCGGCTGGTGGGGTCCGTACAAGTGGCATGAGATCCTCCTGGGCGTCGACGGCTGGGTGGCCGCCCGCGACGCCTTCATCCGCCGCCTCGGCAGCCGCTTCGACTGCCACCAGGGGCCGTACTACTCGTCCGTTGACCCCGCCCTGGAGATGACCAACTTCGCCGTATACGGCCCGGTCCTCAGCGACACGGGCTTTGCGCGCCCCAATGACGTCATCACCGTGCGCTTCACGTTCAGGAACACCGGCGCCACGACGATGACCTTCTCATCTTACGGCATCTTCGTCGGCTGCCGCGACCCCCAGGGGGCAAACCGCGACTTCGGTCACCAAGCCGAGACCCTGGCCCCTGGCGCGTCCGTCACGCGCGAGGCGACGATCACCGTCGATCAGGCCGGCACGTGGACCTTCTGGCCGGCCTACTACTACAACGGCCACTGGGGCCCGTACATGTGGCAGAGCATGACGCTGGACGTGTACGAGCGCACCCTCGTGCCGCGGTCCGCCGGCGCCGCGTACTACACGGTCGGGACCCAGGCCAGCACCGGCTTCGGCACGGGCACCGTGCGCGCGGCGGCCTACGGCTACGCCGTCACCCAGGTCGGCACCTCCTACGTCTGGGAGGGCCAGTCTCCGATCACCGGCGGCTGGTTCAATGCCTGCTTCGTCAGCCTGGCCAGCCTGCGCAGCTTCATCGACGGCGCGACCGGCACCATGGCCCCCGGCGTGCGCCAGTGGTGGCTTGACGTCGGCCTCCCCGCCATCGGCGGCTGAGCGCGACGCCGAGCCGCGCCGACCCGAGCCGACCCGCGCCGCACCGCGCCTGACCGCGTGGCGGGCGGCAGAGGCGACAATGCGGGCGCCGTGGCCCATGCCACGGCGCCCTACCATTTCCCGGCATGCCGCTGTGAACGGGGCTCAGGCAACCAGCCCTACCACCCATAAGCCTCGGCCAGGTAGCCCAGGTAGCGCCACCGCCCCCACTGCTCGTAGAGCTTGTCCGCGTCGGCGGGCGTGACTTTGACTTTGCCTATCTTTTTCCACACCAATTGTATCATCTCCGAGTCGAAAGCCAGGTGGCTGTAGTATCCGAGGAGTGCCATGGTCGTCGCCGCCGCGTACGGGCCGACACCCCTAATATCCAGGAGCCGCCGCCGCACCGCCGCGTCGTCCAGCCGCGGGTCCAGCAGGCCCTCCAGGTCAACATCCCCGGCCACGACCCGCTGCGCCAGCTGGGCGAGGCTCTTGCTGCGATAACCATAGCGCAGCTCCAGGCGCAGGAACTCCTCCCCCGCCGCCGCGACGGCCTCCGGCGTCGGGAACGCGCGGCCACCGCCCGCCACCGCGGCCACCGGCTCCCCCAGCGCCTCAACCAGCCCGGCAACCATCGTCTTCGTCCGCTTCCAGGTCGTGTTCACGGTCAGCATGACCTTGACCACATCTTCAAACACCGATGTCGACCGGATCATCCGCCCCAGGTGCCGCCGCGCCACGTCCTCCCGGCCCTGCCGCCGGCAGGCCGCCCAGAACTCGCTGAAGTCCTCGTCGAGCCGCAGCATCCGCCGCACCCGCGCCTTGACCGCGGCGCTCTCGGCGGGGCTCAACCGCTCGCCGCCCGTCTCAATGACCAGGCACCCCGGGCCCGCCCCACGCGCGCGCGCGCCGCGCTCGGACGCCTCGGCCGCCCCGGCCGCCCCACCGCCGGCCTTCCCACCGCCGGCCTTCTTGCTGATCGTCAGATGCACCACGCGCCCGGGCGCAAGCCGCTCCACCCGTTCCAGGCGGCCCGCCTCCCCGTCCCACGTGAACGGCAGGAGCCCCGGCCAGCCGTGCGACTCGACCGTTCCCCGGAAGTTGAAATCAGGGCCGACCTCGATCTTCAGCGCCACAGGCCCTCCCCCCCGCCCCGCACCTGCCCTAGGCAATTCGGCGCCGCCGCTGGCGCCTCCTCCCATGTGCCCGACCGCTGGCGTCGACGCCGCCGGGACTCCCGCGGCGATGGAGGGATCAGCGCGACGGCCAGAGAACTAGTGGATCGATCCGGCAGAACAGGGCGAATCGCAGACTAGAGCACGAGCCCCCAATCGTCCCCCGTCCTGACTGGAGGCGGTCCCTCCCGCCGGGACAATTCACACTGGAGGGGTTGAAGCATGCGCCGTCGCCTCCTTTACGTCGTGGCCATCCTCATACTGGCGTGCCTCCTGCTGCCGCTGGCGGGCTGCGGCGGGCAAAAGCAGCAACAGGGAGATGCCGCCGGGGGCTCCGCGTCGTCCCCAACGGCGGCGGGCTCGACCTCACCGCCCGCGCCACCAGCGGGCTCGACCTCGCCGTCCACCCCACCAGCGGCGGGCTCGACCTCGCCGTCCACCCCACCAGCGGCAGGCTCGACCTCGCCGTCCACCCCACCAGCGGCGGGCTCGACCTCGCCGTCCACCCCACCAGCGGCAGGCTCGACCTCGCCGTCCCCTCCGCCAGCGGGCCCCTCGTCCTCGGGCGGGCAGGCGGGGAAGGGGGCAGTAACGGGCAGCTACCAGGCGCTGGTCGCCAACCAGCAGTTGGGCATGACCGTCCACCAGGTGTTCTACGCCGAGATGATCGCGGGCGGTCTGGGGACAAGCTACACGCCCTCGACCCCCGGCAACGTCTTCTGCCTTGTGGACGTCGAGTTCTCTAACCTGTCCCAGGGCACGGTCAAGATCAACCCGCTCGACGTGGTGATGCAGGACCCGGGCAGCAACCGTTATGGTCAAGGGATAGGCCTTATCATGGGGCCGCCCCCGGAGATCCAGAACCTCGGCCTGACCGATCTCGGGGCGGGCCAGAAGGTCCGTGGCACGGTGCTGTTCAGCGTGCCCGCGACGGAGCCGCTGTCGCGCCAGGTCGTATTCACCAGGACCTCGCCGGAGCTGGCGGTGGAGATCGCCGGCCAGGGGGTCCACCTCGCCGGGCCGGCGGCCCAGCCCGGCCCCGTCACCCGGTCGGGCGTCGAGCTCACGGTCCTGGAGTGGCGTACCACGGACAAGGTTTCATCGGGCTCGTGGAGCAGCTCCGCCCCGGAGGGCAGCATCCTGTTTGTGGTAACCGTGCGCGTGAAGAACACGAGCCGGGCGCCCACCTTCACCATGAACCCGCTCAACTGCCTGCTCAAGGACTCGGCCGGGAACAACTACACCCACAGCATGCTGGCCCTGGGGCTCGCCAACCGGCTCACGGTCACGGAACTCGCTCCCGGCCAGTCTGCTGAAGGGGCCATAATGTACGTGGTGCCGAAGGACGCGAGCATAGTCGAGGTGTGGTACAAGACGGGCGCCCTGGGCGGGCCGCTGGCGGTCAGGCTCCAGTAGAACTGGGCCAAGAAGAACGCCCGCGACCGCGCGCGGGACGCGGTCCCGACGCTCTCAACGCGCGCGCACGCGGCTATTGGCTGGGAAATAGGCATTCTGCCGGGCAGGGAGCTCCCGGGGGGGAGGCTGCAAGCAGGAGGCCTGGAAGGAGGCGCTGTCTCGTGAAGCACCTGGTACATTACAAGGGCTGGACGGGCGACGAGATCCTGGAGCTCCTGGAGAAGGCCGTGTACATGAAGAGCCACCGCCAGGAGTACGCCAACGTCTTGAACGGCAAGACGATGGCGCTCATCTTCCAGAAGACCTCGACGCGCACCAGGGTATCGTTCGAAGCCGGCATGACCGTGCTCGGCGGCCACGCTATCTTCCTCGACTGGCGCAGCACCAACCTGATCATGGCCGAGATCAAGGACGAGATCCGCTACATATCCGGCAACGCCGACATCGTCATGGCCCGCCTGCTGCACAACAAGGACCTCCAGGAGATGGCCGACTACGCCACGGTGCCGGTCATCAACGGCTGCTGTGAGAAGTACCACCCCTGCCAGGGGTTCGCCGACCTTTTGACCGTGCGCGAGCGGCTGGGCACGGTGAAGGGCAAGAAGCTGGTCTACGTCGGCGTGTGGAACAACGTGCTCAACTCGCTCATCGACCTGTGCCCCAAGACCGGCACGTACCTGACGGCCGTGACCCCGGTCATCAACGAGTCGGCGATCGACCCCGAGCTCAACGCCGCGGCCGAGAAGAGCGGCTTTTTCACCAAGACCCTGGACGTGCGGGCGGCGGTGCAGGACGCCGATGTCGTGTACACCGACTCCTGGGTCGACATGGAGTTCTTCCTCGACCCCAAGTTCGCCGCCGAGAAGGAAAAACGCGTCAAGCAGATGATGCCGTACCAGCTCAACCAGAAGCTCCTCAAGGGCACCCGCGCGCTGATCATGCACGACATGCCGATACACACCGGCTACGAGATCGACCGCGAGACGATCGAGAGCCAAAACGCCGTCATCTTCCAGCAGTCGTGGAACCGCATGTACGGGCAGAACGCCTTGATACTGCGGCTTCTGGGCCTGGTCTGAGGACGCGCCGGGGGGCGCCCGCGGGCGCCTCCCGTTCCTTCACTCAGGCCAGTTTGGCCGTCCCAAAGCAGTCCCGGCTGCATGTGTCCCTGCATACGCCCCGGCAGGTCTCGGTGCACAGGTCGGGGCAGTTGGGCGGCGCGAACGGGGTGGCCTTCGCGGTGATCTTGGATGTGAGGTACAAGCTCGTCACCTCCCATGCGTTGATGCGGCACGCTCGGCGTGAAGCCGTGCCATAGCCATCATGGCCGCGCGCAGTGTCCATCATGTGCCGCTGGCCCGCCGAGGCGCGGGCCGGGCTCCGACTCTCATTCTACCAGAACAGTCGCGCGTAACGTGTCGTGGTGTACTATACGTCCATCGCTGCCTTACCCCATTTGTTGACAGCGAGTGCGCAGGCGGTCGCCGGCGAGTGCCAGCGGTGCGCATATAAACGCGGGGCGCCCCCGGGCGCCCCGCCGTCTTCACTCCGGCCGGGTTGCAGGCGTTCGGCTCAGTAGAAGTAGCTCTCCCAGCTACAGGTCTCGATGCAGCCTGGCTGGCACCAGGCCTTGCACCAGGTATCACACTCTTCGCACGGATCCTTTGAGAGGGGCCCCACCATACCCCCGGCCTTTGACGTCAGGTACATGATCTTCCACCTCCCCGTTGGCGGTATCATCGGCGTGCCTATAGGATGATTTCTATACAACGATGGTATTTCCTTCCAATCAGACCACGCCATTCATCGCAATTTGCGCGCGGCTTTTCGACAACGTTCTGCCCGCCCCAAACGGGGAACCTGCGCGGTACATAGGTCCCCGCGCCGCCACTGCGGGGAACGCGGTAAGACCCGCGACGGCGCCCGGCGCCGCCGGTGAGGACGCTGAGGCGCCCTGAAGGGCCCGGCTGCTGGCGCTCTACGGCCCCGATCCGACCGGCCTGCAGAGGAGTTCCGAGCGGCGCGGCCTGGTGAAGCTGGCAGTCGGCTGCGAGGGACGGGCTCGCTGACGGCCTCTCCCCTTTATGTCGGTAGCGCCTCCATGTGCAGTATGCTCCCGGTCTTGTGCTGAGCCTGATCACGGGCACGCTCGTCGATCGCTTCGACCGGCGCGGCAGAAGCCGGGCGCACTGGCAAACTTGCCTCAGACCCCCGGCCAGTAGAGGAAGACGCGGGACGAGCGGGAGGTGGCGGCCCTGGACAAAGAGCCCCTGGACATCAGCAGTGGCGCGGCAGCGGGGTTATCCGCCGGCGCCCGCGAGCTTCTGGCGGCCCTCGAACGCCACGGCGCGCTGCACCTGAACTCGACGCCGCGCTTCCCGAACGTCAGCGATCTCGACGGCGCCTGGCGCGACGCCATGGACCTGGTGGCGGGTAAGCACTGCTACCTCTCGCGTCTGGTCGGCGGCAAGACCACCTACCTGAGCCTGCGCAAGCCGGGACAGTGGTTATTCTGGCCAGCATACTGGTACGGCCACTGGGGAGGGCGAAAATGGTTGGTAGGTGTTCCAGGAGGCGGCGTGGAATATGTATGGCTAAAGTAGCGGCAGCTTAGTTAACCTGCTCTAAAGGAGGATGGCCTTGAACTACCGGTCTTCCCGCATGACTGCGGCCCTCATCATACTGGTGCTCTTCCTGACGGCGCTGGCCGGTTGCGCCCAAGGCGGGTCGCAGCAGCCGCCCGCGACGGGCGGCGATGGCGGCTCTACTACGCCGCCCCCGGCGACTACGCCGCCCCCGGCGACCACGCCGCCCCCGGCGACCACGCCGCCCCCGGCGACCACGCCGCCCCCGGCGACCACGCCGCCCCCGGCGACCACGCCGCCCCCGGCGACCACGCCGCCCCCGGCGACCACGCCGCCCCCCGCGACGCCGCCCCCGGCGACGCCTCCCAGCACGCCACCGCCAGCCGCCACGGGTGGCACGGGCGTAGCGGGGCCCGAGGCGGTGTCAGGGGTCGCCGCGGGGTTCGGTCTCGAGCTCTCGGTGCTCCACTGGTTTACGGCGCACAGCGTGGGCTCGCGCTCGTGGATCAGCTCGGCGCCGGAGGGCAAACTGCTCGTCGTGGTCAAGCTCCGCATCAAGAACGTGAGCCGTAGCCCGAGCATAACCGTGAACCCGCTGTACTGCGTCTTGAAGGATGCCGCCGGCAACAGCTACGGCAAGAGCATAATCGCCCTCGGGCTCACCACGGAGCTCGAGCTGACTGAGCTGGCGCCGGGCCAGAGCGTGGAGGGCACCCTCCTGTTCGTTGTCCCCGAGGACGCCACAATGGTCGAGTTCTGTTACAAGGGTGGGCCGCTGGCGGTGAAACTGGTGCCGTAGGGCGGCGGTACATCGTCTGTGCCATGCAATCCCGTCATCTTGCGCCCCCTGTGAGCGCCAGCCCGCGCTCCAGCTTCGAGCGCGGCTCGCCCCGCACCGCCGCTGGCCCGCCGGGGCCGGCCGCGGCGGCCAGGGCCAGGACGTGCGATTCGACCGCCAGCGCATCGGTCGCTGAGCCCAAGGCAGCCGCCTCGACCTCGACGATGTGCTCGGCGGGCGCGCGCAGCCGCCGGGCGCGCGCACCGAAAAAGGTGACGCGGTCCATGACCAGCTCAGCGCGGCGTGCATCGCCGAGCAGCACGGCCCGCGTCAGGCGGCGCGTGTGCGCCGTGAGGATGGGCTCCAGCAGGGCGGATGCAACGCTGTTGGAGAACGCGGCGGTCAGGGCGGCCACGGCAGCGGGGTCGCCGGCCGTGGCCGCAGGCAGGTAGGGCGCGATGAGGCCGAGGACCTCCGCCACGGCGGCGGGGGTGAGCTCGCGTTCAAACTCGGGTCGCTCGGTGAGGTTGCCGGCCACAGAGCCGGGCAGCTTCACCGTGATGATGAGCGCCCGCCCAAGTACCTGCCGCACGCGCAGCGCGACCAGCGCGCGGCCCAGCGCCCTGTCGCGGGTGTCCCAGTAGACATCGCGCACCAACCGCCGCGCCGGCGGTCCGAGCCGGTACGGGCCGAGCCGCGCCCGGCGGCGGAGGCTGCGCCACAGACGGACCCCCTCCGGCCTCCTGACGTCAACGGCCAGGCGGACCTCGCTCTCGGTCGGGACCACGCCCACGTCATTCACCCCGCTCTTCGACGCACGGGGCGGCGGGCCTTTCGCCTCGCCGCCCCGTCGTTCTTCGTTCATCGGGCCCTTGCCCGCCCCCGCCGACGCCTACCCCTCGCGCAGCCGCTTGACCTCGGCGGTCAGCGCGGGCAGGACCTGGAACAGGTCGCCCACGATGCCGTAGTCGGCGACCTTGAATATCGCCGCCTCGGGGTCCTTGTTGACGGCCACGATGCACTTGGACGACGACATGCCGGCCAGGTGCTGCACCGCCCCCGAGATGCCGCAGGCGATGTACAGGGTCGGGCTCACCGTCTTGCCCGTCTGCCCCACCTGGTGCGAATGCTCGATCCAGCCCGCGTCCACGGCGGCGCGCGACGCGCCGACCGCGCCGCCCAGCGCCTTGGCCAGGTCGGCGATGATGCCGAAGTTCTCCGGGCCCTTCATGCCGCGGCCACCCGAGACAATGATATCGGCCTCGGCCAGGTCCACGACCTCGCCCGCCGCCTTGATCACCTCGGCCACCGCCGTGCGGCGGTCGGCCGCGTCAAGCGTCACCGTCACCCTGCGCACCTCGGCCGCGCGCCCCTCCTGCCGTGCCGCCGGCGGCAGCACGTTGGGCCGCACCGTGGCAACGCACGGGCTGCCCTTGAAGCCGCCGACCTCGGCCACCACCTTGCCCGCGAACACCGGCCGCGTGGCGCGCAACCCGTCGGCGCCAAGTTCCAGCGCGACGCAGTCGCTGGCCAGGCCGCACCCCAGCCGGGCCGCCAGGCGCGGCGCCAGGTCGCGGCCGATGGCCGTCGCCCCTAGAAACAGCAGCGCCGGGTCAGCGGCCCTGGTGATATCGGTCAGCACGCGGGCATAGGCATCGGTCGTGTAGTTTTTGAGGGCGGGGTCGTCCGCCAGGTACACGACGTCGACGCCGTGCTCGCCCAGCACCTTGGCCAGCGGCTCCACGCCGCTCCCCAGAAGCGCCGCGGCAAGCGGCTCGCCCCGCTTCGCGGCGAGCTCGGCGCCCTTCCCCGCCAGTTCCAGCGTCACCTTGCGCAGCCGGCCCTCGCGCGCCTCGGCGTAAATGAGCACCCCTTGCGCCATTTGCCCCACCCCCCTCAGATAACCTTGGCCTCGGTGCGCAGAAGACCGGCGAGCTTTGACGCCGCGTCCGGCGGCTCGCCCTCGACCATGCACTTCCTCCGCGCCCGGCTGGGCACGGACATCGCCAGCACGGTCGTCGGCGACCCGGCGGCGCCCACCTGGCCAGCGTCCAGGCCCAGCCCGGCGGCGGTGAGCACCTTCATCTCCTTGCGCTTGGCCTTCATGATGCCGGGCAGCGACGGGAAGCGCGGCTCGTTCAGGCCCTTCTGGGCGGTGATCACCGCCGGCAGCGGGGTCGAGACGACCTCGCCAAACCCGTCCATCTCGCGCCGCGCCCTGGCGCACTTGCCCGATTCATCGATGTCCAGCTTGGTCACGACCGTGACCTGGGGCAACCCCAGAAGCTCGGCCAGCGCCGGCCCGACCTGTGCCGAGTCGTCGTCGACGGCCTGCTTGCCGCACAGCACGAGGTCGTGGGGGATGCCTTTGAGCGCCGCCGCCAGGGCCCGCGCCGCCGCCTGCGCGTCGCCGCCCGCAAGCGCCTCGTCGCACAGGTGCACGGCCTCGTCGCAGCCCATGGCCAGCGCTGTGCGCAGGGCATCCTTGGCCCGTTCCGGCCCCAGCCCGACCACCGTCACCGTGCCGCCCACGCGCTCCTTGATGCGCAGCGCTTCCTCGATCGCGTACTCGTCATAGGGGTTGACCACGAAGGTGATGCCCTCTTCGACGATCCCCTTGCCGTCCGGCGCCACGGTAATGCGCGCCTCGGTGTCGGGAACATGCTTGACGCAAACGACGATGTTCATGCGCCCTCCGCCCGGCCCTTATGCGGCCGGGCTCCCTCCCTTCGCGGGTGATGCGCGTTGCCCCGCCGGCCACCCTTACCGGATGCCTCCTGCGGCCACACAAGAGGCTGCCCGGGGTCGTGACGCCTCCGTCCTGGCCCCGCGCAGCCCCCACCTCTAGCGGCCTTGACCCGACAAGCGCCAGTCTTCCATGCCCGTGATAGGATTCGCCCCCGCCGCGACATTTCCTTCCACCGCGGGCGTTGCGGGGGAGGGTTTCCCGCGGAGGCCAAAGAAGCTCTCAACCCTGTTGAGCCGCCCCCACCGGGCAATGCCCGGCGCCTGCGGGAAGGCTGCGGGGCGGCGGGAGGACAAGAACCGTGACGCCTGAGGGGATGGACCTCGACCCTGAAAGCCGCATCCAGCTTGAGAGGCTCTTCGACCGGGAGATGCGTGCCCTGTATGATGCGTGGCGCACGAAGTGCAATTACCGCGCCACGCGGTTTCTCCGGCTGGTCAAGAACCGGGGCGGCCTGGAGGCGGCCAAGAAGCTGCTCGGATCGCGCGGCGTATCCCAGGGCTTCACTGCCCTAACCGAGCTCGGAAGCTTGGACCTGACCGTGGAGGCCCTGGTGCTACAGCCCCCGTGGCGGAGCCTCTTCAGTGACCAGGAGATCGCCGTCGCCTTTAAGCGGATCCTCGCGGCCAAACGCACCGCCTGAACGGGAGGCTGCGCCCGGTGGAAACGGTAGCGGGAACGCCAGCGAAAACGGCCACATTCACCATCGGCCACTCGCGGCACGACCTCGAACGCTTCGTGCAGCTTCTGCGTGACAATCGCATCGAGGTCGTCGCCGACGTGCGCTCGCGCCCATACTCGCGCTTCGCCCCGCAGTTCAACAAGCGGGCCTGTGCGGACGCCCTCAGCGCGGTGGGCATACGCTACTTGTACCTGGGGCAGGAGCTGGGTGGCCGGCCGGAGGAGCCGGCCTTCTACGATGAAGCGGGCCAGCTTCAATACGACCGCGTGGCGGCGTCGCCGGGCTTCAATGCCGCCGTGGAGCGCCTTGAGGCCGAGGCCCGACGGTCCCGCGTCGCGCTGATGTGCGGCGAGGAGGACCCGGCGTGCTGCCATCGCTGGCTGCTCGTGGGGCGGCGCCTCGTTGACGACGGGTTTGCGTGCCGTCACATCCGCGGCGACGGCCGCGTGGAGGAGGGTTGACCACCGGCGCGCGTCTGACATTCGTATCGAAGACTGGCGTTTGTGGCGCTAGGTCACACTTGCGGCGTTCATGGCCAGCGCCTCCTCCAGTTCCTTTGCCAGAGGCGTGACGTCTCCTGTTGTTTCGCATGTCGGAATGTCATCGTCCTCCACCTGGAGTAACTCCGCGACTGCGCCGCGCGACATGTCGCCGTGGGAGATGGCCATCATCACGGCCTCCCGGAAGCCCGCCGGCACGCGATCGTCAATGGGGGACCTGGATGTCCACGGCGCCGCTTCGGCGATCAAGTCCGGCTTCTCAAGTAGGCGCGCCAGGGTCCCGCCCAGCAAGCGTTCCTCCCTTAGCCGGCGGAGGATCGTCATGTAGCTGACGTTGAAGTATCGGCAAAGCCTTGCCGCCGTCGAGAACTTATCGACCGGGGAAGGCTCCCCGATCTGGGCGAGAACCCGCTTGAGGGCGTGCGACTGAACCAGGAACTCCCCCGCAAAGCGGTCGGCGCGGCGTTCGTTCTCATCCTTCACCGCGCCGCAGCAGACGATCTGGGTCGCCCCGGGCTCAAGTACGGCATGCGCCAGTTCATGGGCAACTGTGAACAACTGGCGGCCCGGTGTCATATCCAGGTTAACGAGAATGCCGTAGCCGACCTCCTTGTGACTGAGCAGGGCGCCTGAGATGTCTTGGCGCAGATCTCGGCCGAGGGGCAACCGGAACACACAGAAGCCCCACGGCTCAAGCAGGGTGGAAAGATCCGCGAGCGGCCCTTCGACTCCGAGTTGCCGCAGAACCATCCCGGCAAGCATCGCGGGGTCGAGCGCCCGACATGACTGCCGGCTGATAGAGCCGAGCAGGACGGGCGGGGGGGCCTTCCTGAGCCTCGCCGAGAGTTCGGCATACGCGTCCAGCAACTCGTGGAAATGCGCCATAACCTCCCGGTTGCGCGGCGACAGACCTGACGGGAACGGCCGGACGGCCTCTCGAACCTCAGCCGGCTCCCCCACAAGGTCAATCAACCGGCAGCCGTAGACCCGCGCCAGTATCTCCAACTGGGACAATGAAGGTTCGCGGCGGCCGTTCTCCCAATAGGATAGGGCCTCGCGACCCACCCCGAGGTGTTCGGCGACTTCTTCTTGAGTCAGTTCGGCCCAGTCTCTGAAGCGGCGCAAGCGTGCTCCAAGATCCATCGGCGACAAGGCACCCCCCCTTCGGAACGTAACGCGGCGGTTACATCTATTAGAATGGCCGACATAATTGTAACCTATTCGCCACAAGAACGCAAGACCGCAGCCCCACAAGACCGGGGGCGCGCGCGAGGCGCGAGCCGAAATGCCGGCCACCGTTGACCGCCCGGGGCGCGTAGTGGTATATTTAGCACCGGGAGGCGACGTTCGTGAACTACGATGTCGTGACGATGGCCGCTGTGGCGGCGGAGGTCAAGGGGCTGGCCGGAGCGCGCGTGGCGCGGGTCGACCAGCCGCTGCCGCTTTCGGTCGTGATCGGCCTGTTCGCCGGCGGCAGCGGGGCCGGCGGCGGTGCGCGGCGTCTGCTGCTGTGCGCCCACGCCGGCCTGGCGCGCGTGCACTTCACCGCCGCCCGCTATGAGAACCCCGCCCGGCCGCCGGCGTTCTGCCAGCTCCTGCGCAGCCGGCTCGACGGCGCGCGCCTCGTGGCCGTCGAGCAGCAGCCGCTGGAGCGCGGGCTCATGTTGACCTTCGACGCCCCGATCAGTTCAGGCGGCGGCCGCTTCACCCTGCACGTTGAGGTCATGGGCCGCCACTCGAACATCATCCTGGTCGACGTCGACGGCCGCGTCGTGGACGCGATCAAGCGCGTCGGCGTGGAGAAGAGCCGGCCGCGCCAAGTCCTGCCGGGCCTGGCATACGCGCCCCCGCCGCCGCGGCCGTCCCTGCTGAACCTTCCCGCCACCCCCGAGGACCTCGACGCCGCGCTCGGACGCGCGGCCACGCTGCAGCCCACCTCGCGGCGCGCCGGCATGAGACATGGGGGTACGCCGCCGGGCGATGCTGGGGCGGCGGGCGCCGGCGCGATGGCCCTTCTACAAGTCGCTTTGCCCTGGCTTGGCCCGGTCTGGACGCGCGAGACCGCCGCGCGCGCGGGCCTGGGGGCGGATGCGGGCCCGGGGGCAGACGCGCCCCCCAGAGCAGACGCGGCAGGCCGACCCACGCTGAACGCCGAGGACTACCGGCGGCTGGCGGCGGCGCTGGACCAGCTCTGGTCGGCGCTGGCGGCGGGGGAGTTCGCCCCGCGCACCTACCACGACCGCGATGGCGCGGCGACCGCCTTCTCAGCCCTGCCGCTGACCTACCTCGCCCACCTGGCCGAGCGCCCGGCGGCGTCGATGAGTGCCGCGCTCGACCTGTTCTACACGGCCCGCGAGGCGCGCGAGGACCTGGCGCAGGGCCGCGCCGCCCTGGCCGGGCTGGTCGCGGGCCACGTCAAGCGCCTGGAGAGGAAGCTCGCCCTGCAACTGGAGGCGGCGCGGGAAACGCACCACGCCGATGAATTGCGGCACCTGGGCGAGCTGCTGACGGCAGGGCTGCACACGGTGCCGGACGGGGCGGAGGAGGCGTTGGTGCCCGACTTCACGCAGCCCGACGCGCCCCCGGTGCGCATTCCCCTCGACCCGCGCCTGCCGGCGGCGGCCACCGCCCAGCGGCTGTTCGCTGAGTACCGGCGCGCCCGGCGCACCGGCGAGGCGGCGTCGCGCGAGGCGGAGCGCAGCCGGTCGGAGCTCGCGTACCTGGAGAGCGTCGTGGCCGCCGTCGAGGCGGCGAGAAGCCCGGCCGACCTGGCCGAGGTGCGCGCCGAGCTGGTTGACGGCGGCTACGCCGGAGGGCGGCCGCGGCGGGAGCACGGGCGCCCCGGCGCCACCCGCCCAGCGCCGGTCGTCCAGCCGCAAAAGCCGCTGCGCCTCCAATCAAGTGACGGTTTGACAATACTGGTCGGGCGCAACAACCGCCAGAACGACTACCTGACGCTGCGCCTGGCGGCCCCCGACGACATCTGGCTGCACGTCAAGGACGCGCCGGGGGCGCACGTGGTGCTGCGTGTCCCGCCGCGCCAGGAGGCCCCGGACGCCGCGCTCCTGGAGGCGGCGCAGGTCGCCGCCTACTTCAGCCGGGTCCGCCAGTCGAGCACCGTTGGCGTGGACTACACGCGCCGGCGCCACGTGCGTAAGCCACGCGGCGCCAAGCCGGGTATGGTGATATACGACCACCACCACACCCTGATGGTGGCCCCCGCCCTGCCGCCGGCGCCCGCGGGATCAGCGCCCGCGGAGCCGACGCCCGCGGAGCCGACGCCCGCGGGGCCGACGTCCGCAGGATCAGCGCCCGCGGGAGAGGGCCCGCAGGGCCGCGACGAGACGTAGGTGCCTTGCGCCCTGCCTTACGCCCCTCACGCCCTGTCGCTGGGAGTCCCCGGCCCGCGACCGCGGGTGGCGGCCAGGTACGACAGCAGCGCGACGGCGACGCCGACGCCCAGGCCGTTCCACATGGCCGCCCGGTGCGCCTGGTACCCGAGGACCCATGGCGAAACGATGAGCCACAGCCCCAAAGCCACGACCGTCCAGCTCGCCCACCTCGCCCAGCTCGCCACGCCGGCCCAGATCACCCGCATTCCGCGACGCCCCCCAATCGCATCATGTCAGGAGAAGCATAGTCGCGGAAGCGCCCGCCCATGCCGGGCTCGCCCGACCCCCATGCGGCGCGCGGGGGCATCGTCAAGCCCCGCCGCAAGCCGCCCGTCACAAAAATCGCAGGGGCCGCCGGCCGGCCCCTGTCGCGAGGTGCGCACTCGCTTGATCCCTGGTTGCCTTGCCCCTGTGGTCGCCTTGCTCCGGCCGCCTACGCTCCGGTCATGCCGCTGCCGCCACCAGCCGTCCCACCAGCGAGCTGCCGCTCCTGGGCCTCGATCATCCGCTTGACCATCTGCCCACCGACGGACCCGCAGTCACGGGACGAGATGTAGCCCCAGTAGCCGTCCTTGACCTGGTTGGCAATGCCGACCTCGTTCGCCATTTCGTACTTGAACCGGTTCATCGCCTTGTAGGCCTCGGCCACCACGTGCCTGTTGCTGGACTCTGCGCCTCTAGCCATTCGCTCACCCCCATAAGCGGTCTGGCGTCTTCAGCCCGAGAATAGTGTGCGTTAACGACGATGTCGATATGCTGTTGACTTTCTGTCACCCGTGCCAGACCAGCCGTTGGGGGTGATGCCGTTTTTTTGCAAAATAGCCGGCGGTGACGCGACGCCCCTCGTCAGCTGGGGCGGCTGCCCGGCTTGACCACTGGGATGCCCTGCTGGCACAGCGGGCACTCAGCGGCGTCCCAGGTGTCCACGCTGACCTTCACGAGGGCCACCAGCGGCAGCTCAAGGGATGCGCCGTTGCTGCGATCGACGACCGCGCCCAGGGCCACCGGCACCGCACCAGCAAAGCGTACGGCGGCGAGCACCTCGTCCGCCGAACCGCCTGTCGTAACCACGTCCTCGACCACGGCCACGCGCTCGCCCGGCTTCAGGGCAAAGCCGCGGCGCAGGGCCATCACGCCCTCTACGCGCTCGGTGAACAGCGCCCGCGCCCCCGCCGCCCGCGCCACCTCGTGGGCGACGATGATGCCGCCCAGCGCCGGCCCGACGACCGCTGAGAACGGCACTTCCGCTCCGGTCCCCGCCCTCAGCCGCCGCGCGAGCTCCGCGCCCAGGCGGGCGGCATGCTCGGGATACTGCAGTATCTGGGCGCATTGCAGGTAGCGTGCGCTGTGGCGACCCGAGCTGAGCCGGAAGTGGCCTTCCAGCAGGCAGCCGGTGGCGCGCATCAGCTCCAGGACCTCGTCGCCGGTCACGTGGGTCGCACCCCCATTTGCTCTATGATGCCGCGCGCGGCGGCCCGGGGGTCGGGGGCCTGCGTCACCGGCCGCCCGACCACGATGTAGTCGGCGCCGGCCGCGATCGCCTCGCCCGGGGTCGCCGTGCGCCGCTGGTCGGCGGCCGCGGCGCCGGCAGATCGGATGCCGGGGCAGACGATGGTGAAGCCCGCACCGCAGGCCGCCCGCACCGCCGCCGCCTCGCGCGCCGAAACCACGACGCCGTCACACCCGGCGGCCTGCGCCAGCCGCGCCAGGCGCGTGACGACGGCCAGCGGCGGTTCGGCGATGCCGAGGTCGCGCCGGAGTTCGTCCTCGTCCAGGCTGGTCAGGAGCGTCACGGCGACCACCAGCGGCCGCGCGCGCCCGTGGGCTTCAGACGCCGCGCGCGCGGCGTCCACGGCCGCTTCCATCATACGTCTGCCGCCGGAGGCGTGCACGTTGAGCATGAACGCGCCGTGCCCCGTGGCGGCGGCAACAGCGCCGGTTACGGTGTTCGGGATGTCGTGGAACTTCAGGTCAAGGAAGACCCTGCCGCCCGCCGCGACCACCGCCGCGACCGCGGCCGGTCCGGCGGCGCAGAACAGCTCCCAACCGACCTTGAAACTCGTCACTGTCCCCTTCAGGCTCGACACCAGTCCCGACGCCGCTTCCACCGTCGCCACGTCAAGGGCGACGATCAGGCGCCGGGCATCGACCGCCGCGGCTGCCGGGGGCTCAGGCCCGCGCTGCATCACGCCACCTCCTCGCCGCCCCGATGATATCGCGCAATGATCGGGCGCCGGCCTCCACCAGGTACGCCCTGATGCCGTCGACGACCCTCGCCGCCGCGCCGGGGTCCACGAACGTCGCAGTGCCGACTCCCACCGCCGCCGCCCCCGCCAGGATGAACTCGACGGCGTCGCGGGCGTCGCAGATGCCGCCCATGCCGATGACGGGCCGGTCGATGGCCTCCGCCACGAGCCACACCATGCGCAGCGCGATGGGCTTGATCGCCGGGCCGCTGAGGCCGCCGAAGACCCCCCCCAGCACCGGACGCCGCCGCTCGGCATCGATGGCCATGCCGGCGACAGTGTTGATCAGCGCCACGGCGTCAGCCCCGGCGTCGACCACCGCCCGCGCCACCGCGCACACGTCGGTCACGTTCGGCGTCAGCTTGGCGATGAGCGGCAGCCGCGTCGCCGCACGCGCCGCGCCGACCGCCGCCGCCGCCTGCGCTGGATCGACACCGAACAACATGCCGCCGCGGGCGACATTGGGGCAGGAGATATTGACCTCGATCGCCGCCACGCCGTCCGCCCGGCTCACTGTCCGCGCCAGCTCGCCGTACTCGGCGGCGGTCTCCCCGGCGATGCTGGCCACGATGGGCACGCCAAGGCCGCGCGCGGCGGGCAGCTCATCGCGCAGGAACGCTTCCACGCCCGGGTTTTCAAGCCCAATCGAGTTCAGGAGCCCGCAGGCCGTCTCGACGAGGCGCGGCGGCGGATTGCCGGCCCGCGGCCCAAGCGTCACCGACTTGGCCACGATGGCGCCGAAGAGCGGCGCGAAATGGGCGTACTCGCGGCCGAAGCCGGCCGTGCCCGAGGCCGCCAGGACGGGGTTTTTCAGGTGCAGCGCCCCGATATCCACCTCGAGGCTGGGCCCCGCCGCGCTCATAGCGCCACCTCCCGGGCGTCGAAGACGGGCCCGTCCCGGCACACGTGCACGTAGGACGGGGCGGTTGCGCATCCGCCCGCGCCCGCGCTCTCGCCCGCGCCCGCGCTCTCGCCCGCGCCCGCGCTCTCGCCCGCGCCCGCGCTCTCGCCCGCGCCCGGCGCGGGCCACGCGCAGCCGCGGCACGCCCCGACCCCGCACGCCATGTGCGCCTCCAGCGAAACCAGGCAGCGCACCCCGGCGCCGCCGGCGATGGCCGCCACCCGCCGCAGCATGGGCAGCGGCCCGCACGCCCACACCTCGCGCGGCGCATCCACGGCCCCGCTGGCCCGGCCGCCCCCCTGGCGGGCCAGGAGATCCTCCAGAAGGTCTGTGACCGGCCCGTGGTGCCCGGATGTGCCGTCATCCGTGGCCACCCTCACGCGCGCTCCCCAGCGGCCCAACTCCGCCACCGAGACCAGCTCCGCCGCCGTGCGCGCCCCGACCAGGGCGTGCACCGTCCGGCCCGCGCTCGCCCGCGCGGCGAAGACCAGCGGCGCCACGCCGGCCCCGCCCGCCACCAGCGCCAGCGCGCCGCCCTGGGCGTCAGCGCGGGCGCCGCTCTGGGCGCTGGCGTGGACGCCAGCGTGGGTGCCGCCGCCCGCAGCGTCAAAGCCGCGCCCGAGCGGGCCGAGCACGTCGAGGACGTCCCCCACGGCGACGCCGGCGATAAGCGCCGTCCCACGCCCCACCACTCGCACCAGGAGGGCCACCGTGCCCGCCGCCGGGTCGGCGTCGTGCACGCTCAGCGGGCGCCGCAGCAGCGGCTCGCGGCCGTGACCGCAGTGCACGTGCAGGAACTGCCCCGGCCGGGCGCGCGCGGCGAGCCCCGGCGCCTCCAGCAGCAGGCGGACGTACCCCGGCGCCGGTTCTTCGCGCCCCAGCACGCGGCATTCCGCGGCCGCCCAGGGCGGCGGCGCCGCCCCAAGGGGGGCGCCGCCGCCCGCACGTCCCCCGTGGGCGCTCATCTACCCGCCGCCCCGGCGAGGCGACCGGATCCGGCTCCGCCGGCACGGTCAAGGCCGGTGCTGCCCGCGGCGCGGTCAAAGGCGACCCGGCCGTTCACGATCGTCATCACCGGCCAGCCGCGCAGCCTCCGGCCGGAAAACGGCGTGTTCTTGCCCAGGGACACGAAGTCCTGCGGGCGCACCTCGAGCTCCAATTCGGGGTCGATCAGCGTGATATCCGCCACGCCGCCAACGACGATGCCGCCCAGCTCCAGCCCCACGACGGCCGCCGGCCCGACAGTCAGCGCCGCGATCGCGCGCAGGAGGTCGATCTCGCCGGGCTCCACGAGCTCAGTGAACACCAGCGGCACCGCCGTCTCCAGGCCGCTGATGCCGAACGCCGCGTACGCGTACTCCTTCTCTTTGTCGTCGCGGTGGTGCGGGGCGTGATCGGTGGCGATGCAGTCGATGGTGCCGTCGCGCAGGCCCTCGCGCAGCGCCGCCACGTCGGCGGGCGTGCGCAGGGGCGGGTTCATCTTGGTATCGGTATCATAGGAGGTTTCCCAGACCAGGCGGTCGGTGAGGGTCAGGTGGTGCGGGGTCGCCTCGGCAGTGACGCGGATGCCGCGCCGCTTGGCGTCGCGAACCATGGCCACCGTGCCCGCGGTGCTGGCGTGGGCGATGTGGACGTGGCCGCCGGTCATCGCCGCCAGCATGATGTCGCGCGCGACCATGGCCTCCTCCGCCGCCGCCGGCATGCCGCGCAGGCCGAGGCGCGTCGAGTATTCGCCCAGGTTCATCGCCCCGCCCGCCGCGAGGTTCAGGTCCTCGGCGTGGGATATTATGGGCCGGCCCAGCATCTTGGCGTACTCGAGGGCGCAGCGCATGAGCTCGGCGTTCATCACCGGCCGGCCGTCGTCGGAGGCGGCCACGGCGCCGGCCGCGAACATGCCCCCGAGCTCGGCCAGCTCCTCGCCAGCCAGGCCCTTGCTGACGGCGCCGACGGGGAACACGCGCGCGCCGTCCGCGGCCCGGGCGCGCTCGCGCACGAACGCCACGCGCGCCGCATCATCAATGGGAGGGTGGGTGTTGGCCATGCAGCACACGGCGCAGAAGCCGCCCGCCGCTGCCGCCCGTGCCCCGCTGGCGATGGTCTCCTTCCACTCCTCGCCCGGCTCGCGCAGGTGGACGTGCAGGTCGATGAACCCCGGCGCCACCACCAGGCCGCTGGCGTCCAGCTCGCGCACGCCGGGGGCCGTGATGCCGACGTCGACGGCCTCGACGCGGCCGCCGCGGATGAGCACGTCCGCCGGGCCGCACCGCCCGCTCTTGGGGTCAACCACGGTCCCGCCCGCAATCAGCAGGTCAATGCTCATTCGGCGTCACCTCCTCCCAAGAGCAGGTACAGCAGGGCCATGCGCACGGCGACGCCGTTGGTGACCTGCTCCTCGATCACTGACTGCGGCCCGTCAGCGACATCGGAGGTGACCTCGACGCCGCGGTTCATGGGTCCCGGGTGCATCAGCAGCGCGTCGGGCGCGGCCAGCGCCATGCGCTGGCGGTTGATGCCGAAGAGCTCGGCGTACTCGCGCGTCGTCGGGAACAGCCCGCGCTGCTGCCGTTCAAGCTGCAGCCGCAGGGCCATCACCACGTCGACGCCGGCGACGGCGTCCTCGAGCCGCGTGCAGACGCGCACGCCGAGGCGGTCAAGCCCCGGCGGCAGGAGCGTCGCCGGGCCCGCGACGCGGACCTCGGCGCCCATGGTGACCAGCCCGTACATGTTCGAGCGCGCCACGCGGCTGTGGTAGATGTCGCCGACGATGCCGACCTTGAGGCCGGCAAGGCGGCCCTTGTGGCGCCGCATGGTGTACATGTCCAGGAGCCCCTGGCTGGGGTGCTCGTGGGTGCCGTCGCCGCCGTTGAGCACCGACCCGCTCACGCAGCGGGCCAGGAAGTGCGGCGCGCCCGACGCCGGGTGGCGCATGATGATGGCGTCGGCGCCCATCACCTCCAGGGTGCGCGCCGTGTCCTTGAGGGTCTCGCCCTTCTGCACGCTGGATGTGGCCGCGGTGATGCTCACCGTGTCCGCGCTCAGGTACTTGGCCGCCAGCTCGAACGAGGTCCGCGTGCGCGTCGACGCCTCGTAGAACAGGGTGACCACCGTGCGCCCCCGCAGGGTCGGAACCTTCTTCATCTTGCGCCCCAGTATCTCGCGCATGGAATCCGTCGTGTCCAGTACGAGCTGGATGTCCTGGGCCGGCATGCCCTCCAGGCCCAGGAGGTCCTTGTATGCCAGTGACACCTTCCGCCCTCCCCCACCGGCACGTTTGCATGAAAGTGGCCCGCTACGCCGGAGCCGGCGCGGGGCCGCGGGAGCGGGAGGTCTTGTCGTCCCTGCCACGCCCCTTGGCGACCTCACTGGGCCGGCCTTAAAGGGAACCGCCGTTGCCGCCGTTGCCGTTCCCGTTGCCGCCGTTGCCATTGCCGCCATTGGCCGCCTCCACGATCACCACCCGGTCGTCGCCGTCCGTCTCGTCGAGCATCACGCTCACCGATTCGCGCCGGGCCGTCGGCAGGTTCTTGCCGACATAGTCGGCGCGGATCGGGAGCTCGCGGTGGCCGCGGTCCACGAGCACGGCGAGCTGGATCGCGCGCGGCCGCCCGAGGTCGATCAGCGCGTCCAGCGCGGCGCGGACCGTCCGGCCCGTGTACAGCACGTCGTCCACGAGCACGATGATGCGACCGTCGACGTCGAACGGCACGTCCGTACTGCGCAGGACCGGGCGATTGCGGCGCAGGGCGAGGTCGTCACGGTAGAGCGTGATGTCGAGCACACCCAGCGGCACCTCGGCGCCCTCGATCTCGCGCAGGATGGCCTGGATGCGGGTGGCCAGGTGCACGCCGCGGTTGCGGATCCCGACCAGCCCGAGGTCGCGGGCGCCCTTGTTGCGCTCGATGACCTCGTGCGCGATGCGCACCAGCGCCCGGCGGATCCCCTCGCGGTCGAGGATCTGCGCCTTCTCCCTCAACGCCACTCCCATCCCCCCTTAGAAAACCCAGGTCTAGTATCCCCCCGGCCCGCCTTCCGGTCGCCTGGGGCGTGAAGCGGAAAGGCCTCCCCGCGACACCGCGGGAAGGCCTTGAAGGCTCCACTATGACCCATCAGCTTTGCCCCCTTGCCGGCCTCGCCGGGCCGGCTTAAAGGATTCGATCCCTAGCACAATCGACGCCATCGATTCATCCTGGCGCAGACGATATCAGAAACCGGGCACCGTGTCAAGTAAGTTTTTGCCAGACCGTGTCCAGATTGAGGCCGCCGCCCCCCGACCGCCCTACCGCCCGCCGTCGTTGACGTACAGGTCCGCCGCCCGTTCGGCCGAGGTCACGATGCCCTTTATCATCGCCGAACTGAAGCCCTGGTGCTCCATCAGGTTCAGCCCGGCAATGGTGCACCCGCGCGGCGTCGTCACCTTGTCGATCTCCATCTCGGGGTGATTACCCAAGGTCAGCAGCAGCGAGGCGGCGCCGCGCGCCGTCTGGGCGGCCATGGCCAAGGCCTCGGCGGCGTTGAACCCGATCTGGATGCCGCCCTGCGAGGCGGCCCGTATCGCGCGCAGGAAGAAGGCGACCCCGCACGCGCACAGGGCCGTGGCCGGGATCATCTGCTCCTCGTCGATGACCAGGGTCGTCCCCACGGCGTCGAAGATCGATGTCGCCACCTCGAGGGAGTCGCTCGCCCTGTCAGCCCCGCCCGCCCCGCCCGCCCCGGCGGGCGCCGCCAAGCAGAACATTGACTCGCCGATAGCGATGGCCGTGTTGGGCATGGCGCGGACAATGGGGACGCCTTGGCCGATGTGCTTGCTGATGCTGGCGATGCTCACCCCCGTGACGACCGATATCACGGTGTGCCTGGCGGGGACGAGCGCGGAACGGATCTCCTGCAGCAGGGCGCCGAGCTGCTGCGGGGTCACGGCGATGATAACGACCTCGGCCCGCCTGACGGCTTCGGGGTTGTCAGTAAGGATGACGAACCCCAGCCGGCCCAATGGGTTAAGCAGTTGGGATCTACGCCTGGTGATGATTATCTGCCCGGGGGCGTAGCGCCCGGACGCGATGAGGCCCCTGGCGATGGCAGTGCCGATGTTTCCGCCGCCCAAGATGGCGATCTGCGTGGTAGAGTTCATGCTACGCTCCTTCTTGTGCGTTGTTTAGAGGATCCTGCAGCCAGGGCCGGGCGTCGGGGCTGCTCAAGGCTCGCTCTCGCTCCCGCGAACCGGGTGAGCCGGGAGCAGCCTCTCCTTCTTCTTCAGCGGCAGCGAGGATCTCCTGCTCCGAGGCCCCAGTTCTGACCCCGTCGGTAGAAGGAGAAGGAGCCGGTGGCTGCGAAATGAGGGAAGGACGCGTGGGGCGGGCGGGAGGTGGTCGCGGGTGCGTTACGACCCCTGGCGGACGTGGTCCGGGCACGCGCTGGTCGGGCCGTTCCTGGTCCTCGGCGGCGCCTCGGCGCTCCGCGATTACCTCTTGACGACGCGCCGTCTGACCGGGTACTATCACTACCTTCCCGCCGGTCCGGTCGACCCTTGTGCCGGCGGCCTTTCGGCCGCGCCCGCCGCTGGACGCGCGGTGACCCGGCGCGCGCTCATCCTGGGCGCCACCGGCAGCGGCAAGACGCGCACCGCGCTGCACCTGGTGGAGGAGGCGGAGCGGGCGTGGGGGCCGCCCCTGGTGCTGGTGCCCCGCGGCTACCTCGACTGGCCGCCCATGTCGCCGGGCGCTAGTTCAGGACCCGCGGCGATGCCGGCGATGCCGGCGATGCCGGCGGTGCCCGGGCTCGGGGCGGGGCGCGCGGTGGTGCTGTTCCTGGATGATGTCAGCGACATGTGCACCGACGAGGGGCCGGTGGGTAAGGGCCTTTCGATGAGCGCCGGGCCCCAGGTGCAGGGGATGGCGTTCGGCAGGCGTCTGGGCGACGTCATGGCCGGTCTGGGCGCCGTCGCCGGGCGGCTGCTGGTCTTGGCCACATCGCGCATGCAGGACCTCGTTGCCCGCGGCGTCGACCTCGGCGCCTGGCCGTGGAACCGCTTTCAGACGATCGAGCTGCCGGAGCTCGGCGAGGTGCCGGCCGTGGCCTGGGCCGCCCTGCTTGCTCAGGCGCACGGGGTTGCCGCCGGGCCCGCGCCGCTCCGCGCCGCGGCGTCGGCGCGTCACGAGGGGGCGCGCGAGGGCATCCGCCTCGCCCTGCTGCAGGCCGGGGCCGCCGCCTGGGACACCGTCGCCGGGGCCGCCGCCGCCGGGGCCGCCCCGCCCTCTTCGCTTGACGACATGTGGCAGCGGCTGCGGCAGGGCCTGGCCGCGCCCGACCAGGGGGGCAACCCCGATGTCGTCGACGTCCTGTCCGCCCTGGCCGTCGCCCGCTACTACGGCATCGCGCCCCGCCAGGCCTTCGTGCTCGCCCTGACCGCCCGCGGCCTCGCGCGCCGGGCCCGGCTGGCGCGCCGCTCCGCGCGGGGGCGGCGCAAGCCGGGGCGTGACGAGGCACGGTCGCCCGCGCCCCGCCAGCCGCTCTCCTTCCTGGGCCGGGCCGCCGTGGCGCTGCGCCTCCTGGGCCAGCGCGGCTGGGTCGCTGAGGCCGGCGGCGAGGTGCACGCGGCGCGCTTCCAGCTGCCGTGCGAGGAAAACCTGCGCCCGCCGGCCACCGACATCGTGCCCGCCCTGCACTCGCTTTACGGCCCGGACGCCGCCGCCGCGCTTGCCACCTCGCACTTCTGCGCGGTGCGCCTGCTGGCCCACGGCCACGCCCAGGCGGCGCGCGCGACCCTGCGCCGGGCGCGGCGCGTCAACCGCCGCGACCGGCTGGCGGGCCGGCTACTGGGCGACATGGCGCGCGCCACCGGGCGGCCCGCCCTCGCCCTGCGCTACTACGGCTACACCGGCTGGCTGGGCCGCAACCCGCACCCCGAGACCCTGATCGGGGTCGCGGCGGCGCTTCTGGACCTCGGCCTGCCCGGGCCGGCGGAACGCCACGCGCGGCGGGCGGTCGCGGTCCTACCGGGGCGCGCCGAGGCGCACTTGAACCTGGGCCTGGCGCTCCTGGCGCGGGGCGACCGGCTCGAGGCGCTCGGCTGCGTCAGGCGGGCGCTGGCGCTGGACCGCGGCTGCGTCGCCGCCTGGACGGCGCTGGGCGAACTGCTGCTCACCCTGGGCCGCCGCCGCGTCGCCGCCAACGCGTGCATGGTGGCCGTCGCGCTCGACCCCAACGGTCCCACGGCGTGGCGCGGGCGGGGCGCCGCCCTCGGGCGGCTGGGGCGAGGCTTCGAGGCCCACGAGTGCCTGCGGCGCGCCGTCGAGCTCGACCCCGGCGACGCCGCGGCGTGGCGGGAGCTGGGCGCGAACCTGGTGCGCATCGGCGACTGCGACGGGGCGGTGGACGCCTTCCGCCGCGCCATCAGGCTTGACCCCGGCTGCGCCCAGGCGTGGTCCGGCGTCGCCTCCGCCCTCGCCGCGCGCGGGCGAGCGGCCGAGGCGGCCGGCTACTACCGCTGTGCCCTGGGCATCGACCCGGGTTACGTTGAGGCGTGGGCGGGGCTGGGGGAGGCGTACGCCGCGCTGGGGGATGACGGCCGCGCCGGCGAGTGCGGGATGTACGCGGCCGGGCTGGCGCCGGCCCGCGCCGTCCCGGGCAGGCGGGCGCTGGGGCTCGTCTTCCGCGTGCTCGGTCTGGCCTTCCGGGCGCTGGGGTTCATCTTCCGGGCACTGGCGTTCCTGTTCCGCTGGATCCCGGGCATCCCGCGCCAGCCTCCCGCAGCCAGGCGGGCGCCTTGATGCAGAAGGGCTCGAGGTCGCGCGTCGTCTTCAGCGCGTAGTCGGGCCCGGCCGAAAGCAGGGACGGCGCGTCCAGCGTCCCCCACAACGCAGCCGCGGTGGGGATGCGGGCCGCGCGCCCCGCCTCCACGTCAACCACCGAGTCGCCGACCATCAGCGCCGCGCGCGCCGGGCACGCCAGCCGCTCCAGCGCCAGCAGGAGCGCCGCCGGGTCGGGCTTGTGGCTCTTCACGTCCTCGTGGCACACGAGCACATCGTGCATCCCCGCCAGGCCGGCGAGCTCGAGGTCGGACTCGGCCGGCGCGCGGCGCTTGGAGGTTACGATCGCCACCCTCTGCCCCCCGGCCAAGAGCGCCTCCAGCGCCTGGGGCACGCCCGGGTACGGATGCACCCGCCCGGCGTGGTTGGCCATGTAGAAGGCCACAAAGTCGCGCACCATGTCTTTGGACGCCTCGACGTGCAGCCGCGCCATGATCACGTCCAGGGGCAGCCCCCACAGCCGGTCGACCTCGCCGGACGCCTCCGTCGAGCCCAGGTACTTGTCCAGGATGTAGCGGGTGGCCAGGCGATAGACCTCCGACGTGTCGAGCAGCGTGCCGTCCAGGTCAAACAGGATGGCCCGCGGCCGGTCAGCCCGCAGCCGGTCAGCGCGCGACCGATCAGCCCGCACCCCCATCGCCCCCCTTCTTCGCCCGCAACGCGTCCAGGGCGGCCGTGAAGTCGGCCGGCGGCGGGGCCTGGAACTCCAGGCGCCGGCCGTCCGCCGGGTGGCTGAACGCGATGCGCTCGGCGTGCAGGGCCTGTCCGCGCAGGAGGCCCGCGACCTCCGGCGGGTCGGCGCGCCGCCGCCCGTACACGGGGTCGCCCAGCACCGGACAGCCGATGTGCGCCATGTGCACCCGGATCTGGTGCGTGCGGCCGGTTTCCAGGCGCGCCCGCACCAGGGACGCGCCGCCCAGCCGCTCCAGCACGGTGAAGTGCGTCCGCGCCGGGCGGCCGCCGGTCACCACGGCCATGCGCTTGCGGTCGCGCGGGTGGCGGCCGAGAGGGGCGTCCACCACGCCGGCCGCGGGCGGGGCGCCGCGCACCAGCGCCAGGTACTGGCGCTCAACCTGGCGGTCCTTGACCTGGCGCGCCAGGTCCTCGTAAGCGGCGGCGGTCCTGGCCACGACCATGAGCCCGCTCGTGTCGCGGTCGAGGCGGTGGACGATACCCGGCCGCCCGCTGGGGCCGACGCCGGCGATGTCCGGCCAGCGGGCGAGGAGCGCGTTGACCAGCGTGCCGCCGCGGTGGCCGGCGGCGGGGTGCACCACCATGCCGCGCGCCTTGTTGACCACGGCCAAGTCGCGGTCCTCGTACACGATTTCCAGGGGAATGGACTCGGGCCGGGCCTCATCGTCACCCTCGACTGGGTCGGGGATGCTGACCGCCACCACCTCGCCGCCGCGCAGGCGCGTGGACGGGCGCGCCGTCTTCCCGGCCACCGTCACCGCGCCGCCGGCGATGAGGCGCTGGGCAGCGCTGCGCGTCAGCCCGGCGGCGGCGCCGGCCAGGAACACATCGAGCCGGACGCCCCCCTGGTCCGGCCCACAGGAAAGCTCAACCACGCGCGGCACGAGCCATCACCCCCGGCCCTCCCCGGCACCCCTCAGCCCTGGCTTCCCCCGGGCGTCGCCCGGGCGTCCCGCGCCGCACGGCGGTAGCCGGCCCAGACGGCCAGCGACGCTGCGGCCGCCAGGACGATGCTCGCCGCCTGGCCGACCGTCAGCCAGCCGGCGACGTGCACCCCTTCGCGCCAGAACTCGACGACGAAGCGCTGCACTGAATACAGGCCCACGAACAGCCACCACACGAAGCCGGCGAACGGCGGGCGCCGCCCCGCCAGCACGAGCACGCCGTACACCACCAGGCCCAGCGCGCTATCATAGAGCTGCGTCGGGTGGCGCGGGACGTCGTAGAAGCTGACCGCCCAGGGAACGCTCGTGGGCACGCCGTAGCAGCAGCCGTTGAGGAAGCAGCCGATGCGCACGATGCTGTAGCCCAGCGCCAGCGCGGGCGTGATGATGTCGGCCACCGGCCAGAACTTCAGGCGCGCGCGGCGCACCCCGAACCAGCCCGCCAGCGCCCCGCCGGCCACGCCGCCGTGGAACGACAGCCCGCCCAGGTCCAGGCGCAGGATCTGCACCGGGTGGGCGAGGTAATAGCCGTACTCCAGGGCGCAGAAGACGACGCGCGAGCCGACCAGCGCGCCGACGATGATGAACAGGAGGACATCTATGAACCTGCTGGAATCCATGCCGCGCTTCTTCATCTGGCGCAGGGCCAGGAACGCCCCGAGCAGGAACGCGATGTCCAGCGCCAAGCCGTAGCTGTGGACGGACACGGGCCCGATCCGGAAGAGCTCCGGCAACACTCGTTATCCCCTCCCCGCCATGACGCGCCGCGGGTAAAACAGGAGCCGCCACGCCAGGACGATGGTGCCGACAACGATCGCGCTGTCAGCGAGGTTGAAGACGGGCCAGAAGCGCACGTCGATGAAGTCGGTCACCAGGCCCGTCCGCAGGCGGTCGAGCAGGTTGCCCGCCGCCCCGCCCAGCACCGCCCCCAGCGCCAGAAGCGTCCACAGGTCGCCCGTGCGGCGGAGTATGAAGGGCATGGCCACGAGCACCAGCACCCCCAGGGCCACGAACAGCCCGGTGCGGCCGGCGAGCATGCCGAACGCGGCGCCCGGGTTGCGCACGTGGGTCAGGAAGACGAGACCGTCAAGGAGCGGGCGCGACTCGCCCACCGGCAAGCGCGAGACCAGCGCCTTCGTCCACAGGTCGAGGGCGAACACGACCGCCGCCAGGAGAAAAGATGCCACCGCGCGCATCACAGCGCCTCCCCCACCCTATGCTCTACTCATTGTAGCACAATGGTGGCGCGGACATCAAGCACCTTCGCGACCGCCGCGACCGCCACGGTCCCGGCGATCCCCACGGCCGCCGGGGGTGGGCCCGGCCCGCCCCTCGTCCTGCGGCGTCGACGACGTGCCGTACACCTCGACCGCGTCCCAGGCATCCTCGCCGTCCAGCCCGCCACGCGCCGGCGCGCCCTCCGCCGGGCGGCCGAACGGCGGCCGGACCACCGCCTCCTCAGGCGGGCGGCCACCCAGCGACGCCGGCGCCACCTCGTCCTTGCAGGCGCGGCAGAGCTCGGCCTCCGGCACCGCCTCCAACCGCGCAAGTCCGATATCCCGCCCGCAGCGCAGGCACCGGCCGTAGGTGCCGGCGCGAACGCGCTCCAGGGCCGCCTCCACGCGCAGCAGGCGGTCCAGGAGCTGCCGCCGCTCGCCGAACTCCTTGCCGCGCTCGTAAAGGCTGGTGCCCACGTCGGCGGGGTGATTGTCGTAGGCGGCCAGCTCCTGCGCCCCCGGCCCCTCGCCGAGAAGCCACCCCTCCTCCCGCTGCCGGGCCAACCGCGCCTGGATCTGCCGCCGCTCCTCCACGAGGCGCGCCCCCGCGTCACTATCACTCATTCGCACCACCGCCCCTCAGAGGTTCCCTTCAGGCCCTCCGGGCCCCCCCGGGTTTCTCACGGCCCGAGCTGGCTCTGCACGATGCGCACGATGTCGGCGATCAGCGAGCCGACCACGGGCAGGTTCAGCATCAACGTGCGCCGCAGCAGGACCAGGGTCAGGGCGCCGAGCACGCTGAAGCCCACCGCGATGCCCACGCCGCGCGCCAGACCGGCCACGAAGTTGACCGTTATCAGGCGGCGCGGCTGCTCCAGGAGCTCGATGTACTCCGCCAAGCGCATCCTTTCGAGGGCCGCCGCCAGCCGGCGGGCCTCCGCCACCAGGAGCCGCGCCCGTTGCGCCTCCGTCTCGTCGGGCATGCCGCCTCACCTCGAGCCCGCCCGCCATCCCGCGCGCCCGTACTACATCCAGCGCGCCCGTCCGCCATCCGGCGCTAGTGTGCCCCGCCGCCGCGGACCCCAAAGCGCACGATACGAGCGGGCCCGCACCGCGCGGGCCCGCCTGGAATCCCTGTGACGTCTTGCGACGCCTTGTGACGTTTCTTTAGCCGGCGCTACTGCGCCGCGCCCTCGCGCACGCGCACCGGGACCGCGAACGCCCTGGCCACGGCCTCCGGCGCCGCGCCCTGCACGCGCACGACCTTCGACCGCGACGCGCTGCCGGCGACCAGCGCCACCCGCTGCCGCGGCACGCCGAGGGCGCGGGCGATGAACGCCAGGCACGCCTCCGTGGCGCGGCCGTCCTGCGGCGGCGCCGCGACGCGCAGCCGCAGCGAGCGGCCGAAGAGCCCCACCGCCTCGTTGCACGACGCGCGCGGCTGCACGTGAATCCGGAACAGCAACCCTCCGTCAGTGGTCCAGGCCTCCAAAGACTCCTCGGGCAACTTCTGGCGTCACTCCTCCTTGACCGGCGGAGCGAGCACCGTCTCCGCGTCCGGGCCGGCGGCGGGCGCGGGCGGCCCCTGCTCGGCCTCAATGTCCTCCACCTGGCGGTCCAGGAGCTCGAGGTGGGTCGTGATCATCCCGCGCAGGCGCGAGCGCAGCACGTAGAGCCTCTTTTGCAGCTCGTCCGCCTCGGCCCCCAGCCGTCGCGTCTCATCCTTGGCCGCCTGGATGCGGCGTTCGGCCTCGTTCTCGGCCTCGCGGATGACGAGCTCGGCCTCCTTGCGGGCGTTGGCCTTGACGTCCTCGGCCGCCTGCTGCGCGACCACCAGCGTCTCGCGGAGCGTGGACTCGACCGACTGGTACTCCCCCAGCCGGGCCTGGAGGTCGTCGATCCGCCCCTTCAGACCGGCATTGTCGCGCACGAGCGACTCGAACTCGCGGACCACCTCGTCCAGGAACTCGTCGACCTCTTCCTCGCGGTAGCCCCTGAAGCCGCGGTGGAACTCACGATTATGAATGTCCAGCGGCGTCAATGCCATGCACCCACCCCCCGCATCCGCCGCCCGTCGCCGCTGCGGCTTGTGCCGGCGGCGGATTCCCGGCGGCGGTCGCCGACTTCTACAACAGGATGCCCATGATGATGCGCTCGAGCACGCTGAGCAGGAGCAGCGCCACCAGCGGGGACCAGTCAAACCCCGCCCCGCGCGTGGGAAGGAGGCGCCTGATGGGCCTCAGGACGGGGTCGGTGACCAGGTCCAGGGCGCGCACGACCTGCGCGAACGTGCGGTTGTACGCGGCCGGGCGCACCCACGTCAGGATCGCGCGCACGATGATCGCCCAGAACATGAGCTGAAAAAGGAGCTGGACCACCCGGGCCGCCCAGACGTTCATCGCCCCAGCCCCTCCCTCGCCCCGAATACCGCCCGCCCCACCCGCACCAGCGTCGCCCCCTCCTCGACCGCCACCTCGAAGTCGTCGCTCATGCCCATCGACAGGTGCCGCAGGACGGGTCCGCCGGCGCCGGGCACAGCCGCGGCGAGGAGCCGCAGGCGGCGGAAGTGCAGCCGCGCCGCCTCGGGGTCCCCGGCCTGGGGGGCGATGGTCATCAGCCCTTGCACGTCAAGCCCCGGCAAGGCGGCCGCCCTGAGCACGAGCTCGACCGCGCCCTCGGGCGCGACGCCGAACTTGGTCGCCTCGCCGCCGACGTTGACCTCGACCAGGACCGGCACCCGGCCTGCCCCGGATGTCGCCTGCGCGCGGCGGTCGATCTCAACCGCCAGCTCGAGGCTGTCCAGCGAGTGAATGATATTGAAGCACTCTACCACGTATTTTACTTTATTGCGCTGCAGATGTCCAATGAAGTGCCAGCGCACCGGCCGGCCGGCCAGGGCGGCGATCTTTGACCTGGCCTCCTGGTAGCGGTTCTCGCCGATGTCCGTGACCCCGGATGCGACCGCCGCCGCCACCGCGTCGAGCGGGACGTCCTTGGTCACCGCCACCAGGCCCACCGCCGCCGGGTCGCGGCCCGCCCTGGCGGCCGCGGCGGCGATGCGCCGCCGCACCTCGGCCAGGTTCCGCGCGATGGTCTCAAGCCCCTGGTCTTCGGGCCCCACGACGACCCCTCCTCCCGCGGCGCGCCGCGGCCGCCCGCGCCCGCCCGTGTCCCCGCCCCCGACACCCTACGGCACGGGCATGCCGTCACGCGCCAGGTAAGGATTTATCACCACGCGCACGTTGGGTTCGATGCCCTCGACCGCCGCCTGGCCCGCCGCCGCGCCCAGCACCTCCACGGGCACGAAGCGCAGGCTGGCCTTGTAGGCCACGAATGCCCCGCGCCGCCCGTCGCGGACCGTCAGCGCCCGCTGCGGCACGACCACACCGTACCACCGGCCGACCACAAGCTCAACGTCGCCGCAGCGCCACGGCGCGACATCGAGGAACGGGTCGGGGGCAACCAACACCAGCGGCCGCTGGCCGTTGCGCTCGCGCCCCGGCCCGCGCACCTCGACGGGGACGGCGTCGGCGGCGCTCGACCCGGGCCGCTTCAGCCACGCGCGCTGGCGCGCCGCCACCTCCTCGGCGCGGGCGCTGGGCAGGCACACGATGAAGTATGTCTCGATTGTATCGATCACCTTGAGCAGCGGCTCGCCGGATGTGACCGACCGCGCCGCCGCCGCCTGCGCCTCTTCCTGCACATCTCCCTCCGCCGGCTCCCGCGCCTCGTCCTCCGCCGCCGCCTGGATCGCCGTGGCCCGGCTGGCGAGGTCCGCCACCTCACCGGCCCCGAGATTCCCGAGGCGGCCGGGCTCCAGGCCGGCCTCGAGGCCGTCGACGTGGAAGCTGACGACCCCGGCGATGGGCGATTCGACTAGGCACGCCGGCTGCGACAGCGTCTTCTTGAGGCCGTCCCGCTCCACCTGCAGGGCGCCCCGCCGTTCCTCGTACGAGGCAACCGTGGCCGCGTACCGGGCGTGCCGCCCCATCGCGTCCTCCAGGGCGCGGCGCAGGCCGGGCAGCTCGGCCACCTGGCCCTGGTCGCGCGCTTGACGCCAGGCCAGCGCGCACCGATCCACCTCGGCGACGGCCACCGCGGCCGCGGCCGCGGCGTCGGCGGCCCTTTGGCCCTCCTTCGCCTCAAGCTCCCTGAGGGCGGCCTCGACCTCGGCCAGCTGCCGCTCGACCTTCTGCCGCCCCTGGGTGTTGACGATTTCGGCCAGGACCTCCCCGGCCCGCACGCGCTCGCCCTCGGCCACGTACACGTAAAGCGTCCCCGACGCCGGGGACGCCACCACCTGCTCGCAGCGCGCCAGCAGCGCGCGCACGGGCTCGCTGTCCTCCACCACGCCGTCGGCGGCCGTGGCGAAGCGCAGCAGGTGCGGGGTGACGCCCGCGCGCGCCCACGTCACGCCGATCCACAGCACGAAGATGAGGGCGAAAACGCCGAGCCAGCGCAGCCGCGGCCGGAAACGGCCGCGCGCCGCGCGTCTTGGGGCCAAGACGCCGCGCGCGCGACGGCCCACGGGACGGCGAGCGACGGGGTCCCGCGCCACGCGGCGGCGCGCCGCCTTGGCCCGCGCCAAGAGCCGGCCGCCGGGGCTAAAACCCCGCCGGCTGCTGGCCGGACGACCGCGCCCCGGACGACCGCGCCCCGGACGACCGCGCCCCGGACGGCCGCGTCCCGCACGGCGCATGCCCCTCCCCCTCCCCTCGCCTCCAGTCAAGTATTAGACCCAGTGGCGCCGTACTCCTTCCCGCCGGCCCACCGGTTACCAGGGGCGGAAACTGCGCAATCGCAGCGAGTTCGTCACCACGGACACGGAGCTCAAGGCCATGGCCGCGGCGGCGAAGGTCGGGTCGAGGAAGGCGCCGGTGAGGGGAAAGAGCGCCCCGGCGGCAAGCGGGATGCCCAGACCGTTGTAGATGAAGGCCCAGAACAGGTTCTGCTTTATCGTCCGCAGGGTGCGGCGGCTCAACTGCAGCGCCGCCGGCACGCCGAGGGGGTCGCCGGAGACCAGTGTGATGTCGGCCGCCTCAATGGCGACATCGGTGCCGGTGCCGATGGCGATGCCCACGTCGGCGGCGGCCAGCGCCGGCGCGTCGTTGATGCCGTCGCCGATCATGGCCACCGGGCCCTGGCGCTGGAGGTCGCGCACCGCCGCCGCCTTGTCGGCGGGCAGGACCTCGGCCGAGACGCGCTCGATGCCGGCCTGGCGCGCGATCGCCGCCGCCACGGCGCGGGTGTCGCCGGTGAGCAGCACGACCTCAACGCCCAGGCGCCGCAGCGCGTCGATCGCCCGGCGCGCGGTGGGCTTGAGGGCGTCGGCCACGGCGATGAGGCCCGCGATGCGCCACGGCCCGGCAGCGGCCGCCGCCGCGGTCCCGGCAGCGGGCTCCGCGGCAGTCGCGGCAGCCTGACCCGCGACAGCCGCAAACGCCACTACGAGCGGCGTTTTGCCCTCGTCCTCCAGGCGCCGCGCCGCCGCCACGATGTCCGGGGTCAGGACCCCGCGCTCCCGCGCCAGGCGCAGGCTGCCCACCGCCACGCGGGTTTGTGCCACGACGGCCTCGACGCCGCGCCCCGGCAGCGCGCGGAAGTCGCTGGCGCGCTGCTCCGCCTGACGTTTCCCTTGCTGCGCCTGCGCTGCCTGCTCCTCTTGCGCCTCCTGCTCCTCCTGCGCCTCCTGCTCCGCCCGTTCGACGACCGCCCGGCCGAGGGGATGCTCTGACGGCCGCTCGGCGGCCCCCGCCATGCGCAGCAGCTCACGGCGGGATATGCCGGGGGCGGGCAGGACGTCGGTGACCACGGGGCGGCCCAGGGTCAAGGTGCCCGTCTTGTCGAACGCCACGGCGCGCACGCGCCCGGCCCGCTCCAGGCTGGCGGCGTCGCGGATGAGGATGCCAAGCTCAGCGCCGCGCGCCGTCCCGACGGCGATCGCCGCCGGGGTGGCCAGCCCCAGGGCGCACGGGCAGGCGATGACGAGCACGGCGACCAGGCTCAGGACGGCGTGGGCGAGGCGCGGCGGCGGCCCGGCGAAGTACCAGATGAGGAAGGCGGCGGCGGCGACGGCGATTACCCCGGGCACAAAGCGCGCCGCCACGGCGTCGGCCAGTCGCTGCACCGGGGCCCGCGACGCCTGCGCCTGCTCGACCAGGCGGATGATCTGGGCCAGCACCGTTTCGGCGCCGACGCGCGTGGCGCGAAAACGAAATGACCCGGTGAGGTTCACGGTGGCGCCCACGACCGCGTCGCCCGGACCCTTTTCCACCGGCAGGCTCTCGCCGGTGACCATCGACTCGTCGACGGCGGAGTGGCCGGATGTGACGGTGCCGTCCACGGGGATGCGCTCGCCGGGCCGCACCACGACCTCGTCGCCGGGCAGAAGGCCGGCCGCGGCGACCTCGACCTCGGCGCCGTCGCGCACGACGCGGGCGGTGCGCGGGGCCAGCCGCAGGAGGCTCTTGATCGCCCGCGACGCCCGGCCGCGCGCCCCCTCCTCCAGCAGGCGGCCGAGGAGTATCAGGGCGACGATGAACGCGGCGGTGTCAAGGTACGCCGCGGGCGCGATGCCGCGGGCGAGGAAGTACGCCGGGAAGAGCGCGGTGGCGGCGCTGAAGCCATAGGCGACGGTGGTGCCGATGGCGATGAGGACGTTCATGTCGGCCGCGCCGTGGCGCAGGGCGGCGACGGCCCCGCTAAGGAAAGGCCAGCCGGAGAAGAACTGCACCGGCGTCGCCAGGGCCAGGAGCAGCCGGCGGTCGCCCAGAAGCGGCAACACGCCGGGGAACATGGTGCCCAGGAAGATGGGCACGGCCAGGGCGATGGCGACCGCGAAGCGCAGGCGCAGGTCGCGCGTGCGGCGGCGGCGCAAGAGCTCTTCCCGGTCCGCGGCGCCAGGGATGGCGGCACCAGCGGCACCAGCGGCGCCAGCGCCGCCCGGTGCGACGGCCGCTGCGCCCGGCGCCCCCGCCGGGGCGGCGTCGTACCCCGCCTTCCTCACCGCCGCCACCAGGTCGGTGACCCCGGCGCGGTCCCCGTCAAGGCGCACCCGCGCCAGGCCGGCGACCAGGTTCACCGCCACGTCCGAGACGCCGGGGACAGCGCGCAGTGCGGCTTCGACGCGCGCCACGCACGCGGCGCAGTGCAGGCCGGTCACGCTCAGGACCAGCGTGCGCACGCCGGGCGCTTCATCCCCCTTGTGCTCGCCCGCACCGCCCACATCGCCCGCACCGCCCGCATCGCGCGCATCATCCGCATCGCCCGCATCGCCCGCGTGGCTCATCTGCCGCTCACCCCCGTCACCCTGCTCCCCGTCGCCCTGCTCCCCGCCGCCCCGCACTCCGTAGTCTGGCCGCGCGCGCGGCCGCGGATGCCTCGTCGCAGCCCACGGCCAACGGCGACGCGGGCCGCAACCGCTGCACGGCGGCGATCATGAGCGGCGCAGCGCACGTGAGCACGAACGCCGCCGTGCGCGCGGGACTCGTCAACGCTGGGTGCGGCAGGAGCGGATACAGGCCGCCGAAGTAGTCGGCGCAGTCGTTCACGAGGTTCCAGCCGGCGCCCGCCAGAAGGTACGGCCAGGGCACGGGGAAGTACCGGGCATACACCAGCGCCTCGATGGCCATGCCGAGGTGCGACAGGGTCAGGTGCACGTCGTCGAAGGCCACCCGCCCCCACAGCACGACGCCGCCGCCGATGATGAACGGCGTCCACAGCCCGTACTTGACCATGTTGACGTACGCCAGGCCGGCCAGGACCGGCGCCCGCCGCCCCTGGAGCAAGAAGAGCAGCAGAACGCCGAAAAGCAGCGTCGACAGCGGTGAGTCGGGCACCAGCGGCAGAAGCCACCACGGCGTGGCCGCGATCTGGCCCCAGTACCACCAGATGCCGAAGCCGAAACCGCCCAGGTTGATCAGCGCCAGCACCCAGAACGCGGCGCGCCGCTCCGGCAGCGCCACCGCGGCCCGGAACAGGCGGCAAAGCCAGAAGCCGCCCGCCCCGCCGCGACCGCCCGCCCCGCCTTGCCTCAACTGCCCGCCCCCCCTCCGCCACGCAGCGCGATCACCGCCGCCATGCGCCCGGCCCGCCCGGCCTGGCGCCGGTGCGAGAAGAACAGGTCGGCGCAACACGACGTGCACAGGCCACTATCGTATATGTTCTCCGCCTTCACCCCGGCCGACTGCAGGAAATGGCTGTTGGCGCCCAAAAGGTCCGCAGTGGTGCATCCGTCGGCGCGCCGCCCGACGAAGCCGCCGCAGGCCTCGCGCAGCGGCACAGCCACGACATCGTCGACCACATAGCAGCACGGGCGGATCGCCGGTCCGATGGCGGCCAGGATAGCGCCGGGGTCAGAGCCCAGCTCGCGCGTCATCGTCGCCACGGCCTTCGCCGCCACGCCCGCCACCGTCCCGCGCCAGCCGGCGTGAGCCAGTCCCACGGCGCCGCGACGCGGGTCGTAGAGCAGGATGGGCACGCAATCGGCGAAGAAGCCCAGGAGCGCCACGCCCGGGGCGACGGTGACGATGCCGTCGGCGGGCGGCAGGATGCGCGCCGGGTCGAGGCTGCCGCGGCCGCGGTCGCCGGCCGTAACCACGGCCACGTTCGTCCCGTGGACCTGGCGCGCCGCCGTCAGCGCGCCGGGCTCAAGCCCCATCGCCGCGCACAGGCGGCGGCGGTTCTCGCGCACCCGTTCCGGGTCGTCGCCGACCTTGAAGCCGATGTTGAGCGAATCAAGCTCGTCCACGCTCGTGCCGCCCAGGCGCGTGCTGAAGCTGGCCACGACCGGCCCCGCCCGCTCCAGCGCCGCCGCCGCCAGCCAGCGCACCCCGCCGCGCTCGCGCCAGGCAAAAGCCCCAGTCACCGCCCTTGCCGCCGCTTCCGCCGCTTCCGCCCCTTCTGCCGCAGCCCCCGCCCCTCTGGCCCCCTCCGCCGCCGCCACGCCGTCACCCCCACTACAGCCACAGCTTCAGCATTGGCCGGGATCCGGCCGTCCAGGACATATTCGGCCCCCACGGGGGCGGATCCTGTGGCATCCGCGCCTAGAGTGCGCTGCCCAAGAAAAACGGCACAGCGACGGCCGCCTTGACGAAGGGGCACACCTTGATCGGGATGATCGGCCCTCGTGCCAGCGCTACCCTAATGCTATCATTGTGGGGCGCAGCGACACAAGGGGTAGGGCTGATGGAAGAAGGTCAGGATGGAGGCCGGCCGCCGGGCGGATCGGGGTGTGGGAGGCGGCGACGGACCCTCAGGTCCGCGCCTTGGCCGGCTCGGACGCCGGCAGGTCGACCAGGATGACGTCGGGGCCGATGCGCACGATGCGCTCCCACGGGATCAGGTACTCGGTACCGCCGCCGAACAGGCCCAGGAACCCGCGCGGGCCGGGCACCACGATCGCCGTCACCCGTCCCGTCTCAAGGTCCACCTCGACATCGGCCATCGCGCCCAGGCGGCGGCCGTCCGCGATGTTGACCACGTCGCGCACCCGCAGGTCAGAGGATTTGGCCACGCCGCCCACCCCCCGTCGCGCACAGGGCACCGGTACAGCATATGAGGCTGGCGCGGCGCGGGTGCTTCGGAGGGCGCGGTACTATCGCGCAATGTCACCGCCGGGTTCGCCCCTTTCCGCCGTGCTGCGGGAGCCCAACGAGGAACGGCGTTCTGGCCCGGTATTCCCGGTACTCCTCCCCGAATCGCTGGGCCAGGTCTTTCTCTTCGATGGCGGCCCGCAGCGCGGACGCGCCCGCGCTCAAGACCAGCATTGCAGCGCCAATCACCGAGCCGAGTGAGAGCACGGTCCCGGTGAGCATCAGCAACAGCCCGATGTAGAACGGGTGGCGGGAGCAGGCGTACGGTCCGCGGGTCACGAGCCCCCCGCCGCCGCTGCCCAGGAACCCCCACGCCACCACTGCCAGGAGGACGCCGGCGGCAAGCACCGGCACGCCGGCCGCCAGTCTGAGCGGAGTCTTATGGCCCCAGACCACGCTGGCGATGACGGTAGCCCCCAGGGTCAGCCCCCATAGCAGCACAACCGGCTGCGCATCAGAAGAACGGCCCATAGTCGACCTCCACGTGCCCCGCTCCTTGCTCCGCGAGGAGCGCGCCCCCAGGGATGCGCCGGCAGCTATACTATTCTCAAGGAGTCTGCAAAACCCTTCCCTTAGCGCCTACCAGGAGCCCGCGTTGACCATGTTCGTGCCGACCGCCTGCAGCACACCCGGCGCCTCGTAGAAACAGCCGTCCAGCACGAAGCCGTCTTCATAAAGGAGCACGCACGATGCCGCAGCCCCGGCTGAAGACTCGCTGAAGCTGAGCTCTACGGGCTTGTCGCCCACCGGCGGGCCGCCTGCGCCGGGCGTCCCGGCCAGCAGGCAGCGTACCACTACTGGAACCCACCCCGCGCCGACCTCGACAGGAGTATTGAACCCAGCGCGGGCCTTCCCGTAGCTGAATAGCCGGCGTGGGCCTTCCAGGTCGGCCGGGTCAGGCGCCGGGGCGAGACCCTGAAGGAGGGCCCAGAGCTTGCCCTCCCGGTCACTGAACTCGGCCTGACCGAACGCATCGGTCTGCCACATGGCTACGACGTGGTCCCGGCTGAGAAAGACACGCACCACGGTCGCGCCCGCGGCGATCTCCAGCCGGTAGTCGGGATACGGCGTGGGCAGCGGGTTGGCGTTAGGGTCCTGGCGATAAGGTTGCAGGCTTGAAGCCACTTCGGACAGTCGCGCCCGCCCCGCCGCATCTACGTCACTCTCGACCACCCTGACTTCATCCGCGGCCGAGATCAACCGTGCGAGGGACGCAGCGTCGGTCACCACCGCGCCGTCGGGGCGGCGGTTCCCCTGGTGCTACCAGTTGACCGTATGGGTACAATTGCTGAACGCTATGCTGCACCCCAAGGAGGCCGCGCCCTCCGGCGGCGGATGATGGCGAAACGTGCGATTGGATCTAGGCCGCCCCGAACAGGATACCTCGTGTTCATCCACAATATCCCATCTTGGGGGGGTGCCAGTGTAGCAATGCGTTGGGTCGTGCCGCCACAGTACAGGAGGGGAAGCTGTTCTTGACATCGGAGTACAAGGTCGACGCGCTCCTGGCGACGCCACGCTGCATCAATTGTGGGCACACGTGAGTCGAGCTACTCGGGGCGACCTGTAAGACTGGCTGCGTTGGCACCTGCTTGACCATGTGCCGGATAGAGTCGAAGTACTGGTAGTTGCTGATGTCAGTAGCCACAAAACAGCGCGCGGGGAACACAGCGAGGGCTCTCGTCATGAGAGCCCTCGCTGTACCCAAAGGCCACGGTCTCACTCGCTCGCGGCGCCCTGTGCCGGCTACGTCTTGTGGCCGCCCGCCACCACCCACTCCCACAGCTTCTGCAGGTCGACCCCGTGCCCCTTCAGCCACTCCAGGAGGAAAAAGCGAATCTTGGGCGGCGTCTTGGGGTCGTAGGCGACGGCCGCCACCTCCTCGATCCCCGACGCAACGCCCCCCGCCTCCCCCGGCGCGGCCCAGACGGCGCCGGAGACGGAGGAGGACGCCGTAGCCGAGGCGGCGTCGCCACCGGGCGCCGCCGCGGCGACCGCCGGCTCCCGCAGGTCAAGGAAGCACAGGGGCGGGAACAGCACGCACCACCAGTTCGCCCCCTGGCCGCGCCCGATCACCACGCGCAGCGCCTCGTAGTCGCCCGCCGGCAACACCAGCTGCCCGTAGTCCCTATCAGGGAAGCCGAAGCTGCCCAGCTGTATGGTCACCGGGTAGTCGCGGCCGTTCTCGGCGATCTCCCGCTCGACCGCGCGCCGCAGGTCGTTGAGGTCGCCGGCGATGAGCCGCCGCGCCTCGGCCTTGCTGGTCACCGGCGCCAGGAGCGGCGTCAGTTCATCCAGGACAGCGTCGCGCGCGTCCAGCTTGAGCTGCTGGTCGGCCGCCGCGTCGCTGTTGGCCACCACGTGCAACCGGATGAGGTTCGACTGCGTGTACGCGCGCTCGGACCGCCCGGCGACGGCCAGGGGCACCTGGACCAGGACCATCGCCACCAGGCCGACAACGACCAGAATGCCCAGGGCGTGCTTCCACCCCGGGCGGAAGATGCCGCGTACCTTCTCGCGCAGGGTCCGCCGGCCGCGGCGCACCTTGGCCGGCGCCGGCTCGCCGCCGCCCGCGCCAGCTCCCGCGCCAGCGCTCGCGCCCGCACCCGCACTCGCGCCCGCACCTGTGCCCACACCCCCGCCCGCACCCCCGCCGTCAAGCCGCGCCCCCAACGGCGCGTCACCCGACTCGTCATACAATCGCATCCCGATCACCTCCGTGCCCATGCAAGCTTCTTGACGCTCGCCCGTTGCCCGTCAATCGCCGGTCCGTGCCCGCCCGCCCCCGCGCCCGCGCATGTTCATGCGCATACTAAATGAACTTGCGCATGTGGGTCAGGGCGGCCTTCTCCAGGCGCGAGACCTGGGCCTGAGATATGCCGATCTCCCCGGCGACCTCCATCTGGGTCTTGCCCTCGAAGAACCGCAGCGTCAGGATGAGCTTCTCGCGCTCGGTCAGGCGGTGCAGGGCCTCGCGGATGGCGATGCCCTCAAGCCACTGCGCGTCGTGGTTCTTCTCGTCGCTGATCTGGTCCATGACGTAGATCGGGTCGCCGCCGTCGTGGTAGATGGGCTCAAACAGCGACACCGGCTCCTGGATCGCGTCCAGGGCGTAGACTATCTCCTCGCGGGGCATCCTCAGCTCGGCGGCCACCTCGGTCAGCGACGGCTCGCGGGAGAGCCGGTTCACCAGCGAGTCGCGCACCTGCAGCGCCTTGTACGCCACATCGCGCAGTGAGCGGCTGACGCGGATGGGGTTGTTGTCGCGCAGGTAGCGCCGGATCTCGCCAATGATCATCGGCACGGCGTAAGTGGAGAACTTGACGTTCTGGCCGAGGTCGAAGTTGTCGATGGCCTTCATCAGGCCGATGCACCCGACCTGGAACAGGTCGTCCACGTACTCGCCGCGATTATTGAACCGCTGTATAACGCTGAGGACCAGCCGCAAGTTGCCGCGTACCAGGCGGTCGCGGGCGGTCCTGTCGCCGCGCTGCATGTCTTCGAATAGGATGCGCATCTGGACGTTGGTCAAAACGGGAAGTTTCGACGTGTTTACGCCGCAAATCTCGACCTTGTTGACCACGCCGCGGCCCCCTCCGGCGCGCCATTGCTGAAACGCCGCCTCATTCATGATTATGTCCTCTGGGGGCCGCATTTATACATCTTGTGCCAAAATCAGCCATCTTTGGCGACTGGCAGAAGAAAATGAATGGGCGCGTCGAATGACGCGCCCCACATGATGACCCGGTCACTGGCGCCCAGGCCGGCCCTGGTCCCGGGCGTCCCCGGGCGTCCCCGGGCGTCCCCCGTCGGCCCCGGGCCGCCGCTACTCCAGGCGGGCGATCTCGCGCCTGAGCCGCCTGATGATGCGCTTCTCCAGGCGCGAGATGTATGACTGCGATATGCCCAGCATCTCGGCCACGTCCTTCTGCGTCCGCCCCACGCCGTCCCGCAGCCCGAAGCGCAGCTCCATGATCCGCTGCTCGCGCCCGCTGAGCACCAGCATGGCGCGGCGCAGGAGCTGGCGGTCGACCTCCTCCTCTATGCCGCGGCAGATGATGTCGCCCTCGGTGCCCAGGACGTCCGACAGCAGGAGCTCGTTGCCGTCCCAGTCGATGTTCAGCGGCTCGTCGAAGGAGACCTCGCCGCGCAGGCGGTGATTGCGCCGCAGGTACATGAGGATCTCGTTCTCGATGCAGCGCGAGGCGTAGGTGGCGAGCTTGATGCGCTTGAGGGGGTCGAAGGTGTTGACCGCCTTGATGAGGCCGATGGTGCCGATGGAGACGAGGTCTTCGATGCCGATGCCCGTGTTCTCGAACTTGCGTGCGATGTACACGACCAGGCGCAGATTGCGCTCGATCAGGACCGAGCGCACGTCGCGGTCCCCGTCGCGCAGGCGGTCGAGCAGCAGGCCCTCCTCGTCCCGCGTCAGGGGCGGGGGCAACGCCTCGCTGCCACCCACATAGAGGACCGGGTACAGGGATATCCCCAGCCTGCGCAGGAGCCGGAGCAGGATAATGCGACCTTTGGCCTTGACCTGGGACATGGCCCCCCTCACGCCATCAGTCCTCCCCGGGGTAACTTGGGCTGCCCTGCCCCGCGGGACGCCGGGCGGCGCCGGGTGCGGCCCGCCGGGCGGCCACGTCCGAGGCCAGCTCGGGGGGCAGCAGGGCCTGAAACGCCCCGTCGGGGGCGAGCGAGCGCATGGTGAGGGCGACAACGGCCGGTCCGACGGGGATGCGCAGGCCGCCCTCCACGACCACCACCGCGTCGGGCCTGAACCCCAAGAGCACGCCGCGCTCCAGTCCGACCGTCTGGTAGGGTATGGCGCGCAGGCGCGCCCAGGCCTCGACGCCCCCCTCGTCGGCCGCGGGCCCGCCCGCGGCGCCCCCGTCCCCGCCCGCGGCGTCGCCAGCGCCGCCGGCGCACTCGAACAGCGGCCGCACGCCGGGCGGTACCAGGCGGCGCATGGCGCCGTACTCGGCGATCAGCACCGGCCGGCCCGAGAACGGGTCCAGAAGGCGGTTGCCGGTATCCAGCAGGGCGCGCAGCCGCACGACCTCGCCGCCGCACGACACCTCCACCGGCACCACGAACGCGCCCAAGAAGGCGTGCCGGCGCGCCAGGTCGCGCACGGCCCGTGCCACGACGAGCGCCACCGCCGCGCCGGCGGCCAGGGCCAGGGCGCTGGGCTGCCACGTCGCCCACGGCCCGCCGCCCAGGTAGCCGGCGGCGAGCACCGCCCCGCCGGCGGCGAACGCCGCGAGGTAGAAGCAGCCGAGGACGCGCAGGAACGCGCGCCAGGGCGCAAGCCCGAACGCCACGAGGATCATGAGGCACGAGGCGAGGAGCTTGGCCGTCAGCCCCGCCAGAAGCGGGTTGCCGGTCAGGAGAGGCAGGAGGGAGTAGGCGGCGCCCAGCAGGGCGCCGAGAACCAGCCGCAGCGGCCGGATGGCCGCCGCCGCCAGGCGTCCCGCCGCCCACAGCAGCACGTAGTTCATGGTCAGGTTGACCAGCACGAGGACGTCAACGTACACGCCGTCCACCCGGGGACCCCCCGCCGGGCCCGACCCTCTTTACGTATGAGTTCTATTGGGCGACGGGCCGGCTTATGACACAATTATAGGGTCGGGCGTCGCGAAAAGCGTGTCGCTTGGGCGCGGCGCGCCCGCGGTGCGCTTCGACACCGCGCGACGCGGTGGGGCGAGGATGCGGGCGGGACAAGGACGCGGGTCAGGTGAGACGCGGGTTGGGGGAAGGCTCAGCTCCCCTGGCGGCGGCGCAGGAACGCCGGCACTTCCAGGTCGTCGCCGGTGAACGAGCCCGGGTCGACCTCGGCCAGGTCGGCGGTCACGCGGGCCGGCTGACGCGCGTCGAAGCCGGTGGCGATGACGGTGACGCGCACCTCTTCCTTCAGCGCCTCGTCGATGACCGCCCCGAAAATGATGTTCGCCTCAGGGTCGGCCGCGGCGGCGACGATCTCCGCCGCCTCGTTGACCTCGAACAGGCCGAGGTCCATTCCCCCGGTGATATTGAGCAGCACCCCGCGTGCCCCCTGGATGGATGTCTCGAGGAGCGGGCTGGAGATGGCGGCGCGGGCGGCGTCGGTGGCGCGGGTCTCGCCGGAGGCGACGCCGATGCCCATCAGCGCCGTCCCGGTGTCGGACATGATCGTGCGCACGTCGGCGAAATCGAGGTTGATGAGGCCGGGCACGGTAACCAGGTCGGATATCCCCTGCACCCCCTGGCGCAGGATGTCGTCGGCGAGGCGGAACGCCTCGAGGATCGACGTCTTCTTCTCCACCACCTGCAGCAGGCGGTCGTTGGGGATGGTGATGAGGGTGTCCACCTGCGTCCGCAGCTCGGCGACGCCCTTGTCGGCCACCTCGCGCCGGCGGCGGCCCTCAAACGTGAACGGCCTGGTCACGACGCCCACCGTCAGCGCCCCCTGCTCGCGCGCGACGCCGGCCACCACCGGCGCCGCCCCGGTGCCGGTGCCGCCGCCCATGCCGGCGGTGATGAACACCATGTCAGCGCCGCGCAGCGCCTTGACGATGAGCTCGCGGCTCTCCTCGGCGGCCTTCTGCCCGACCTCCGGATTGGCGCCGGCGCCCAGGCCCTTGGTGAGCTGCGCCCCGATCTGGATGCACTCGGGCGCCTTGGACAGGGAGAGCGCCTGCAAGTCGGTGTTGATGGCGACGAAGTCGACGCCCTTGACGCCGGCGTTGATCATCCGGTTGACGGCGTTGGAGCCGCCGCCGCCCACGCCGACCACCTTGATCACAGAGTACTGTTCGACTTCGACGTCCAGGTCCAACGTGCTGACCCCCTTCTGCACCAACTCGTGCCCGGTCACAGGAAATCGCGCAGCCACGCGCGGACGCGCTTGAACACCGTGCCGCCGCCGCCCCGGCCCCCGGCCTCGCCGCCGTACACCTGCTGGCTGCCCACGTAGCGCAGGATGCCGACCACCGCGGCGAAGGTCGGGTTGCCCACGATGTCAGGCAGCCCCGACACCCCCTCGGGCACGCCGACGCGCACCGGCAGGTCAAGCTGCGTCGCCGCGACCTCGGCGATGCCGCGCAAAAGCGCCGTTCCGCCGGTGAGCACGACGCCGCCCGGCAGCATGCCCTCGTACCCCGAGCGCTTTATCTCGCGCGCGATGAGCGCGAATATCTCCTGCGCCCGCGGCTCGATGATCCCCGCCAGGACGCGCTCGGAGACCTGCCGGCGGCGGTCGCCGGCCGCCCCCTCATCCTGCGCCGCGGCCACGGCGCCGGGGAAGAGGTGTCCGCCACCGCCGAAGGGCCCGCCGCCGCCGAACGGCACGCCCGAGCCGCCGGGTCCGCCGGGCCCGCCGGGCCCAAAGCCCGCGCCGGCGGTCAGCGCCCGGATCCCCGGGATCTCGAAGAACGCCTCGTCGCGCGCCTGCTCGCAGGCGGCGACGCCGTGCTCGACCTTCAGCCGCTCGGCATAGGGGATGGGGGTGCGCAGCCCGATGGCGATGTCGCTGGTGATGTAGTCGCCGCCGACGGGCACCGCCGAGGCGAAGCACAGGCTGCCGTTGGTGAACAGGCCGATGTCTGTGGTGCCGCCGCCGATGTCGGCGACGACGGCGCCCATCTCGCGCTCGGCGGGCAAAAGGACCGCCTCGCCGGCGGCGAGCGGCGACAACACCACCTCGTCCACCTCGAGGCCGGCGCGATATACGCTGCGCAGGAGGTTCTGGATGGAGGTCACCGCCCCGGTGACGATCTGCGCCTCGACCTCCAGGCGCACGCCCAGGAAGCTCACCGGGTCGCGGATGCCGTCGGTGCCGTCGACGATGAACTGGCGCGGGATGACGTGGATGATCTCGCGGTCGGCCGGGATGCTGACGACGCGCGCCGCATCAAGCACGCGCGCCACGTCCTCGGGGGTGATCTCTTTGTCGTCGCGCGCCACGGCGACCACGCCGCGGCTGTTGAATGAAGCGATGTGCCCGCCCGAGATCCCGAGGCACACGGACCGCACGCGGACGCCGGCCATGCGCTGGGCCTTCTCCACCGCCTCGGCGACGCTCTGGACGGTCGCCTCGATGTCGACGACCGCGCCCTTGCGGATGCCGCGCGAGGGGCTGACGCCGACGCCGACGACGTTGGTGTCGTCGCCGTCCTGTGGCTCGCCCACGACCACGGCGACCTTCGACGTCCCAACATCCAGCGCGGCCACCATGTTACGCCTGCCCATCGGCCCAACCCTCCTCCTCGACGCCCGGAACGGCGAAGCGGCAACCGGGCGAACGGCAAGGCGAACGGTAATCGGTCGCCCCTCATCGCCTAATCTGATTCAACGCCTGCCGGCGACTTCCTTTTTTTCGACGGCCCAGCGGATCAGGTGCCGCCGGATGCGGCCGAGGTTCTGGAAGATGCGGTAGCCCAGGGCGAAGAGCGCGGCGTAGTAAAGCTCGACCCCCAGGCGGTCGCCGACGTAGGTGAGGAGGGCGGCCAGGAGGCTGTTGCCGAAGAACCCGGTGAGGAACACCAGGTCGTCGAACGACCCCTCCATGCGCGCGCGCAGCCCGCCGAACACGGCGTCAAGCGCCGCCAGGAGCGCGATCGAGAGGTAGCGCGCGTAAAGGAGCGGCAACGAGATGGGCAGCAGGAGGCCGGCCGCGACGCCCACGGTCAGGCCAAGAAGCGCCCACCACATCGACTCCTCACCTGCCTTTGTCTCACGGCGCGGCCTCGCCCGCCGGCTGCGCCCAGCGGAACAGGAGGCTGCCCTCGAACGCCGGAACGACCACCGCGGTTTCCTTGCTGACCCGCACCTCGATGCCCCACAGCGCCAGCGAGTCGATGACGCCCCCGCGCATGCGCAGGGCGGCCTCCAGCGTGTCGGGGTCGCCGATCGCCAGCACCTGGACGGGCGGCGCCGTGCGCGTGTTGTTCACCGAGATGGTCGGGCCGGCGCAGCGCACCTCGCTGGTGGCGATGAGCCGCTGGCCGTTGATCGAGATGGCCTCCGCGCCCGCCGACACCAGCTCGTTCACGACCTTGAGGATGTCGTCGTCGTGGATGATGAACAGGTTGGGGTCCTCGCCGGGCTGGGCGGCGCGGCGGCTGTCGTCCATGACCACCGAGATGCCCGGTCCCACGACGGGGACGAGCCCGGCCGCCATGCGCGCCTTGTCCAGCTCGGCACGCAATGATTCAATGGCGGCCTGGCCCTGGCCGACCTCCGCCAGCTGCGAGCGCAGGCCCGAGACCTCCCGCCGCAGCAGGTCGCGCTCCTCCTCGGCGCGGTACAGGAGGGCGGTGACCTCCTCCAGGCGCTGGTAGGGCAGGGCCCGCGTCAGTTGAAGCTGCGTGCGTGCCTGCACGGCCAGCATGAAGCCCAGGACGATGCACACGCACATCAGGGTGATCTTGCCCCCCACCCCACGCCTGGCCCCTGTCCCTCGCGTGCCTGGTATCCCACGCATGGCCGCCACCCCCGCTGCTCACTGCTCCGGCTACGCCGTCAGCGCGTCAATGATCGGCATCATGACCCCGGCCCGGCTGACCCGCCACCGGGCATCACCGCCGGCGGTCCCCGGAACCGCACGTCCACGTACTCGACGGCCGTCCCCGCGCGGTGCAGCTCCTCCAGTACCGGCACGAGCCCGCCGAGGCGCCCGTCCAGGCTCTCATCGGCGGCGCCCACCAGCACCCGCACGCCGTCGCGGGTCGTCATCTGCAGGCGGTCGCCGTCGCCCACCCGCACCTCGGCGATCACCAGCCCGGCGTGGCGGCGCAGCACCGCCGCCAGCCGCAGCGCCGGCCGCACGGGGCCGGGCAGGAGGTCGCCGACGGCAGGAAGGGACGTCGCGCCCGTGCCGGATGCAATCGTCAGCGGCACCCGCGGCAGCTCCGGAAACGGCCCCGGGCCTGTCCCACGCGCGACCACGACGCCGCGCTCGTCGGCGGCGGCCCACCCGTCGCCGGCGATGACCACGGCGACCGGCACCGCCTCGCGCACCACGACCACCGCCCGCCCGGGCAGCTCCCGCCTGACGACGGCCTCAAGCACCAGCGGGCACGTGAGCAGGCGGGCGGCGGCGCGGCGCCCGGAGACGAAAAGGAGCGGCGTCCCCGCGCGCAGCCCGGCAAGCCGCGCGACATCGGCGGCGGCGAGCTGGTGATTGCCCCGGACCTCAATGACGCCGGCGCGGAACGGCGGCGGGAGAGTGATAAGACACAGCACCGAAAGGGACAAGCCGATGCCCATGAGAACCGCGCGCCGCCGCGCGGTGCCAACCATCCGCCCGCCACGCGCCCAGGCCACGTTCACATCTCCTCACAACCGCGCTACGCGATGCGCTCGATGTCCGCCCCCAGGCCGCGCAGCTTGACCTCGAGCGCCTCGTAACCGCGGTCGACGTGAATGACGTTCTCGACGGTCGTGACGCCCTCCGCCTCCAGGCCGGCGACGACCAGCGCGGCGCCGCTGCGCAGGTCGGTGGCCGTCACCGTCGCCCCGGACAGGCGCTCCATCCCCTGGACCACCGCCGTGTACCCCTCGGTCTTGATCGACGCGCCCATGCGCCGCAGCTCCTCGGCCTGGGTGAAGCGGTTCGTGAACACCGTCTCGGTGATGATGCTGGTCCCGTCCGCGACGCTGGCCAGGGCCATGAACTGCGGCTGCATGTCGGTGGGGAACCCGGGGTACGGCAGGGTCTTGTAGTCGACCGCCCGCACCCGCCCGCGCGCGCTGACGTGCACCACGCCCGCCCCCGCCTCGACCTCGACCCCCGCCTCGCGCAGCTTGGCGGTGACCGCCTCGACGTGCTCGGGGATGACGTTCTCGATGGTGATCGCGCCGCCCGTGCCGGCGGCGGCGACCATGAACGTGCCGGCCTCGATGCGGTCGGGGATGACGGCGTGCTCCGCCGGGCCCAGCCGGGAGGCGCCCTGGACGCGGATGACGTCTGTGCCCGCGCCCCTGACGCGCGCGCCCATGGCGTTGAGGAAGTTCTGGAGGTCGACGATCTCCGGCTCCTTGGCGGCGTTGCGCACGACGGTCGTGCCCTCGGCCAGGACGGCGGCCATGATCAGGTTCTCCGTAGCGCCGACGCTCGGGAAGTCAAGGTGCACCTCGCAGCCCACCAGGCGGTCGGCCTCGGCGTAAATGAAGCCGGCGCGCTCCTCGATCCTCGCCCCCAGCGCCCGCAGCACGCGCAGGTGGTAGTCGATGGGCCGCGGCCCGATGGCGCAGCCCCCCGGGTAGCACACGCGGGCGTGCCCCAGCCGCCCCAGGAGCGGGCCCATGAGGAATATCGACGAGCGCATCTCGCGCATGAGGTGCTCGTCGACCTCGTGGGTCTTGAGGTTTCTGGCGTGGACCGTGATCGTGCCCCGACCCGACCGCGGGTCGAATCCGGCCTCCACCGCGGCGCCGAGCCAGCGCAGGATGTCGAGCATCACCTCAACGTCCTTCAGGTCCGGCGTATCGATGACCGTGCACGGCTCAGCGTTCAGTATCGCCGCCGAGAGCATCGGCAGGACGGCGTTCTTGGAACCGCTGGCGCGCACGCGGCCAGAAAGCGGCCGCCCGCCCCGGATCACGAACTTGCCCACCCGCGTTCACCCCCCGACCACCCGGACCTCCAGGTCCAGGCGCACCCCGAACTGATGGGCCACCCGGTCGCGCACGATATCGATCAGCCGCAGCACGTCGGCGGCGGTGGCGCCGCCGAGGTTGACGATGAAGTTGGCGTGGCGCGGCGAGACCAGCGCCTGCCCGGATCGCAGCCCCCTGCAGCCGGCGCGGTCGATCAGCACGCCCGCCGGCTTGTCGGGCGCCGGGTTCTTGAACACCGACCCCGCGCTCGGCTGGCCGAGCGGCTGGGTGCGCCGCCGCCTGGACATGACCGCACGCACGCGGTCGCGCACCACGCGCGGGCCGGCGAGCCCGAGGCGGAAACGCGCCTCCAGGACGAGCGTCGCGCCGCCCAGGAGCGCGCTCACCCGGTAACCGTAACCGAGGTCGGCCAGCCCGGCGGTGCGCTCGCCAGCGGCGTCGAGGAGGCGCGCCCACTCCAGGCACCCCGCCACGTCGCCGCCCAGCGCGCCCGCGTTCATGACCACCGCCCCGCCCACCGTGCCCGGGATGCCGGCCATGAACTCGGAGCCGGTGAGGCCCAGGCGCATCGCCAGCCGCACCACCTCGAGCAGGCGCGTGCCGGCCCCGGCGGTGATGCCCGAGGCGTCGCCGGCGATGTGCCGCAGGGCCTTGGTGGTCAGGACCACCAGCCCGCGCACCCCTTCGTCGCGCACCAGGAGGTTGGAGCCCGCCCCCAGGTACATGACCGGCCATCCCGCGGCGGCCGCCCACTGGACCCCGCGCACCAGGTCGCCGGCGTCCGCGGGCACGAACAGCAGGTCGGCCGGCCCCCCGACCTGGAACGTGGTGTGGCGGCCGAGCGGCTCGTCCGGGCGAAGCTCGCCCCGCACCATCCTACGCAGGTCCGCGGTCATTGGTGAAAGTCCGGCCATGGCGGCACCTCCGTCACGCCCCGCCGGCCGCGCGCAGGCGCTCGATGAGCTCCACCCCCGCCATCCACACGTTGCCCGCCCCCAGCGTCAGCACGAGGTCGCCGGGCCGCACAATGGACGCCAGGTGCTCGACCAGGTCCGTCCGCGCCCCGAACACCGGCGGGCGCGCGCCGCCCCGCGCCTCGACCTCGCCGGCGATGAGCTCCGACGACACGCCGGGCAGCGGCTTCTCCCCGGCGCTGTAAACCTCGGCCAGGACGAGGATGTCGGCGGCGCCCAGCGCGGCCGCGAAGCGCCGGTAAAGGAGCCTGGTCCGGGTGTAGCGGTGCGGCTGGAAGACGCACACCCCGCGGCCGGCCGCGGCCCGGCACGCGGCGTGCAGCGTCGCCCGGATCTCCGTCGGGTGGTGGCCGTAGTCGTCGACGATCCACACCTCGCCCGCGACGCCCAGCGTCTGGAACCGCCGCTTCACGCCCTTGAACACCTGAAGCGCCGGCGCCGCCGCGGAGAACGGCAGCCCCAGCCGGCAGGCGAGCGCCAGGGCCCCGGTGGCGTTGGACACGTTGTGCAGGCCGGGCACCTTGAGCTCGACCGCGCCCAGCGGCTCGCCGCCCCGGCGCAGGATGAAGCGCGACCCCGTCGGCTCGAGCTCGACGTCGGTGGCGCGAAAGTCGGCGTCAGCGTCCACGGCGTAGGTGACGGTCGCCCCGCCGCCGGATCGCGCCGCCATGCGCTGGAGCCGGACGTCGTCGGCGCACAGCACCCGCGCCCCCCGGCCGTCGACCCGGCCCAGGAAGCGCTCGAACGCCGCCACCAGGTTGGCCATGCTCCGGTAGTGGTCGAGGTGGTCGTCCTCGACGTTGGTCAAAAGCGCCGCGAACGGCTCCAGCCGGACGAAGGTGCCGTCGCTCTCGTCGACCTCGGCGACCACGTACTCGCCCGCGCCCAGCCTGGCGTTGCCGCCGATGGCATCCAGGTCGCCGCCGACCAGGATCGTCGGGTCGAGCCCCGACTTCTCCAGCATCAGCGCGACCATCGACGTCGTCGTCGTCTTGCCGTGCGTCCCGGCGATGGCCAGCCCCTTTTTGGGCGGCGCCATGATGCGGGCGAGCATGTCCATGCGCGGCACCACCTTGATGCCGCGGGCGCGGGCGGCGACGACCTCGACGTTGTCGTCGGGCACCGCCGAGGACACCACCACCGTGTGCGCGCCGTCGACGTTCTCGGCCCGATGGCCGATGAACACGCGAACGCCGTTCTGGGCCAGGCGCCGCGTGCCGGACGACTCCTGGAGGTCGGAGCCCGAGACGGCGCTGCCGCCCTGGGCGAGGATGTGCGCGATGGCGCTCATGCCGACGCCACCGACGCCCACAAAGTGATACCGGCCCGGCCCAGGGTCCAAAACAGCGCGCCCCCTTCCGCCGGGGCATCCCCCGCACGCGCACGCCCGTGCCCGGACCGCCGCGGCCCACCGTACACAGGCCATTGTATGCCGGCCATAGTACGCAGGCCATCGTATGCGGCCGGCGCGGGAGTGGTGCCCGGCGGGCTTTTCGTGGCAACGGCTTGTCCCCGCCACGTGCCCCGGTCGACCTCACCCTCCGCCGCCTTGACGTACCCCTGTCGCTCCGCACCCCGTCGCACTCACCACAGCCTGGTCGCTCTCAGCGCACCCTGGCCGCGCTCAGCGCACCCCCGTCGCCAGCGCGAGCACGCGCTGGACGATGACGTCCAGGGCGTCCGGGCGGCCCAGCCGGCGGCTCGCCCCGGCCATCGCCTGGAGCCGCGCGGGGTCGTCCAGGATCGCCGAGGTCGCCGCCAGGAGCCGCTCCCCGTCGAGCTCCGGCTCCGCGATGACCAGGGCCGCGCCCGCCCGCTCCAGGGCGCGGGCGTTCTGCCGCTGGTGGTCGCGCACCACGTTCGGGGAGGGGACCAGCACGGCGGGCACGCCGCGGGCGGTGACCTCGGCCAGGGTCATCGCCCCCGCCCGCGCCAGGACCAGGTCAGCGAGGGCCAGCGCGTCAGCCATGGCATGGAGGTACGGCTCTACTCTGATCTTCCCAAAGCTGGCAGGTTCTATTCCCGCCGCCGCGACGGCCGCCAGCGCCCCGGCGTGGTACGCGGCGCCGGTGACCCACAGCACCTGCATCCCGCGGCCCAGGAGGCCGGGCAGGGCGGCGGCGGTGGCGCCGTTGATCGCCCGCGCCCCGCGGCTGCCGCCCAGCACCACGAGCACCGGCCGCGCCGGGTCGAAGCCCAGGCGGCGGGCGGCCTCCTCCCGGCCGGCCAGCAGCACCTCGCGGCGCACGGGGTTGCCCGTCACCAGCACGCGCGCCCGCCGCGCCAGGTGGCGGCGCGTCTCCTCGACGGGCACGTACACCTCCCGCGCGACGCGGGACAGCAGGCGGTTGGCGGCGCCGGGGTAGACGTTCTGCTCCTGGATGGCCACCGGCAGCCGCAGCAGCGCCGCCGCCAGGAGCGCCGGCACGCTGGCGTAGCCGCCCGTGCCCACGACGACGTGCGGCCTGAAGCGCCGCAGCACGACGAGCGCCTGCGCGGCGCCACGCGCCAGGGCCGCGGCCCCGCGGGCCGCCAAAAGCGGCGACTTGCCAGCCACGCCGCCGCCGCTGAGGGCGACGAACGGAATGCCGGCGCGCGGGACCAGGTCGGCCTCCAGCCCCCGCGCCGTCCCCAGGTACAGAAGGCCGATGCCCGGGCGCTCGGCGCGCAGCCCGGCGGCAATCGCCAGCGCCGGGTAAATGTGGCCGCCGGTGCCGCCACCCGCCAGCGCCACGCGCAGCTCGCCCGCCCCGCGACGGTCACAACGCTTCACGGCGCCACCCCCGCTCCCTGCCGGATGCGTGCGGCCCGCGCCCGATGCGCGCCGCCGCGCCCGGCCGGCCCCGGCGAACGCCCAAACGTCCGCCACTAGTGTAACAGAAGCCTACCATAGCGTCAAGTGACGCGCATCCGCGCGCGCGGCCCCCCCTACCTCGCGGCGCGCGACACGCTCAATAATACGCCGATGCCCACCAGGCTGAACACCAGCGACGACCCGCCGTAGCTGATGAGGGGCAGCGGGATGCCGGTGATGGGGAAGAGGGAGACGATGACGCCGATGTTGATGACCGCCTGCAGGCCGATCATCGACGTCATGCCCGCCGCCACCAGGCTGCCGAAGGTGTCGGGGGCGCGCACGGCCACGCGGTAGCCGCGCCAGGCGAAGGCGGCGAACAGCGCTACCACCGTGGCCGCGCCCAGAAACCCCAGCTCTTCGGCGATGATCGCGAATATGAAGTCCGTGTGGCGGGCCGGCAGGTAGAAGAACTTCTGCCGGCTGCCGCCCAGGCCCAGCCCGAAGAGCCCCCCCGAGCCCAGCGCGTACAGGGCCTGGATGATCTGGTATCCGGACCCCTGGGGGTCGGCCCACGGGTTCACGAACGCGAGCAGGCGCCGCCGCCGGTACTCCTCGCCAAGCACCGCCCACAGAAACGCCGGCAGCGCCACGAACCCCAGCCCCAGGAGGTGCCCAATCTTCGCGCCGCCGGCGAATATCATGATCACCACGCAGCCGGCAAGCGACACGGCCGTGCCCAGGTCGGGCTCAAGCAGGATGAGGCCGAACACGGCGGCGACCGCGACAAGCGGCGGCAAGAGCCCCGTCCAGAACCGGCGCATCCCCTCACCGCGCCGGGACATGTAGCGCGCCAGGAAGAGCACGAACGAGAACTTCATGATCTCGGCCGGGTTGACCCCTAAAGGCCCCAGGCCGATCCACCGCCGCGCCCCGTGCGACACGCGGCCGATGCCGGGCACGAGCACCAGCACCAGGAGGATCAGGTTGACCACAAACAGCAGGTTGGCCCAGCGCTCGAGGTGCCGGTAGTCGACGCGGCTGGCCACGTACATGCCTGAAAGGCCCACGGCGGCCCAGAGCGCCTGGTACTTCAGGTAGTAGAAGGCGTCCTGCGACTCGGCGATCAGCGCGACGGAGCTGGCGCTGTACACCATGACCACGCCGAGCGACAATAGCGCCATGACCACGCCCACGATGACCACGTCCACCGTGCGTTTCTCGCCCACGAGCCTCACTCCCGCCGCGCCGGGCGGCGCCGGATGACGAAGACGACGGAGACGAGCGAGCGCGAAGGCACGGCGCCGGGCGGCTAGGCGGCCCCGCCGGCCACCGCCAGGAGCCCCAGGAGCGCGGCCACGCCGCCGCACAGGATCCCGAAGCCCCAGAACCGCCGCACGACCAGCACCTCTGACCAGCCCAGAAGCTCAAAGTGGTGGTGCAGCGGGCTCATGCGCAGGATCCGCCGCCCCACGAGGCGGAACGCCGCCACCTGCGCGATCACCGACGCCGTCTCGATGACAAACGCGCCGCCGAGTATGGGCAGGTACAGCCCGGTCCCCGACAGCAGGGTCACCGCCGCCAGCGCCCCGCCCAGCGCCAGCGACCCGGCGTCGCCCATGAAGACGCGCGCCGGGTGGCGGTTGAAGGGCAAAAAACCCAGGCAGCCGCCGGCCACGGCGGCGGAGAACGCGGCCACGACCGGGCGCCCGACGAGCAGGGAGAGCCACGTCGCCGCCAGGAACGCGACCGCCGCCAGCCCGGCCGCCAGGCCGTCGAGGCCGTCGGTGATGTTCACGGCGTTGACCGCCGACAGCACCACGATCACGACGAATAGCACGAAGCACGGGCCGAGGTCGAACGAAAGCAGCGTCCCCGGCAGCGTCAGCGTCGTCGGCAGGCCCAGCGGCCCGATCATCAGGGCGGAAAGCACGAGCGCCAGCGCCACCTGGGCTAAAAGCTTGTAGCGCGCCCGCAGGCCGAGGGGCCGGCGGCGCACGACCTTGGTGAAGTCGTCGGCAAAGCCCAGCGCGAAGAAGCCCAGCGTCACCAGAAGGCAGGTCAGGGAAGCCGGGGCAAGCGGGATGAAGATGAGCGCGCTCACCACGATGGCGGCGACGAACATGACCCCGCCCAGGGTCGGCGTGCCGGCCTTCCCCAGGTGCCGCCGCGGGCCGTCGCTGCGCACGCGCTGGCCCAGTTTCAGGCGGGCCAGGAGCGGCACGACGATCGGTCCCAGCACCAGCGTCACCAGGAGCGCCGCGACAAAGGGCATGCCAACCGCGACCGCGTATCGCGAAACGACCTCATCTCCGCCCACTACCCCGCACCCCCCAGCCGCCGCACAAGGTCGGCGACGACATCCTCCATGCGCGCCAGCCGGGAGCCCTTGACGAGCACCGTGTCGCCGGCGCGGACCTCCCGCGCCAGGAGCGCCGCCGCACCGGCGTGGTCACCGCACTCGCGCACCGCCGCCGGCGGCATGCCGGCCTCGCGCGCCGCGGCGGCGATCTCCGCCGCCGCCCCGCCCACCGCCACCAGGAGCGCCACGCCGCACCCCCTGGCCGCCTCCGCCGCCTCGCGGTAGGCGGCGGCGGTGAAGTCGCCCAGCTCGCGCATCTCGCCCAGCACGGCCACGGCGCGGCCGCCGCCGGCCAGCTCGCGCAGGGTCGCTACTGCGGCGACGACCGAGGCCGGGTTGGCGTTGTAGGTGTCGTCAATAATAGTTACGCCGCCCGCCCGGCGAACCGCCATGCGCATTCCCGCCGGGGCGAACTCAGCCAGCCCGCCGGCGACATCAGCCAGGGAGACCCCCAGCTCCAGCGCCGCGGCGGCCGCGGCCAGGGCGTTGGCCACGTTGTGCCGCCCGGGCAGCGGCAGCTCGACGCGCACCTCGCCGCCCGCCGCCGCCAGCGTGAAACGCTGGCCCGTCCCGGCGACGGTGAGGTCGCGCCCGGTCACCGCGCACCCGGGGCCGAAGCCGAAGTACGCCGCGCGCCCGCCCCAGCCGGCGCCCAGCCGCCGGCACCACTCGTCGTCGCCGTTCAGGACGGCGAAGCCGTCGGATGGCAGGGCGTCGAGGACCTCGCCCTTGGCGCGGGCGATGCCCTCCAGCGAGCCCAGGCGCTCCACGTGCGCCAGGCCGATGTTGGTGATGACGGCCGCGCGCGGGCGGGCGATCTCCGCCAGCCGCGCTATCTCGCCACGGCCGCGCATGCCCATCTCGATCACCGCCACCTGGTGGCGCTGGTCAAGGTCGAGCAGGGTCAGCGGCAGCCCGATGTCGGTGTTGTAGTTGCCGCGCGTCTTCAGGACCACGAAGCGCCGCGCCGCGATGGCCGCCAGCATGTCCTTGGTCGTCGTCTTGCCGGCGCTGCCGGTGACCGCGACCACGTCGGGGTCAAAGCGGCGTCGGTGCCAGGCGGCAAGCTCGCCCAGGGCGCGGCCGGTGTCGGGGACGACGATCAGCGCCGGCGTCGGCCCACCCGGCGCGCCCGCCAGGGCGGCGCGGACCGGCCCCAGCCGGTCGGCCCGGACCATCGCCGCCCGGGCGCCGCGCGATAGCGCCTGAATGATGAACTCGTGCCCATCGACGCGCTCGCCGGGCAGGGCCACGAACATGCCGCCGGGCACGACGGCGCGGCTATCCACGGCAACCGCCGCGATCGGCGTCCCCGCCGGGCCCAGGGCGACCGTCCCGCCGGCCGCCGCCGCCGCCTCCGCCGCCGTGAACAGGGTTCGCCCGCCGCCCACCGCCATCACCCCGCCCCCGCCCGTTCGTGGAGCGCCCGCGCCCGCTCCTGGAGCGCCCGCGCCGCGACCTCGCGGTCGTCGAAGTGCACGGTGCGGTCGCGGAATACCTGGTACGTCTCGTGCCCCTTGCCCGCCACCAGCACCACGTCGCCCGCCCCCGCCCCGGTTACCGCCGCCGCGATCGCCCGCGCGCGGTCGGGCTCGACCGCGTACGAGGCGCCCGGCGCCGCCCCGCGGATCCCGGCCTCGATGGCGGCGATTATCGCCAGCGGGTCCTCGCGGCGCGGGTTGTCGGAAGTCACGATGGCGTGGTCCGCCAGGCGCGCGACCAGCTCGCCCATCACCGGGCGCTTGGTGCGGTCGCGGTCGCCGCCGCAGCCGAACACGACCACCAGGCGGCCGCGCGCGAGCTCGCGCGCCGCGCGCAGGGCGTTGGCCAGCGCGTCGGGCGTGTGGGCGTAGTCCACGAACACGTCGGGCAGGGCCGCGTCCGGCGGCCCAGCCACCCCCGGCGGCCCAGCCACGCGCTCCAGCCGCCCCGGCACACCGGTCAGGGCCCCGACGCCGCGGATCGCGTCCTCAAGCGCAACCCCCTCCAGCAGGGAGATCGCCAGGGCACCCAGGGCATTGGTGGCGTTGTAGCGGCCGGCGAGGCGCAGGGCCACCGGCGCCGCGCCGGCGGGCGTGGTGACGCGAAAGTCGCAGCCGTCCGCCCGCAGCCGCAGCTCGCCGCCGCGCACGGCCGCCCCCGGCCCCCAGCCGAAGGTCAGCGTCGGCGCCGGGCACAGCGCGACGAGCCTTTCTGAGAGCGGGTCGTCGGCGTTGATCGCCGCCGCCCCCGGCGGGAACGGCAGGCCGACGACCCCTGGCTCCAGGCCGGCGCTGCCCCCCAGGCCGGAAAAAAGCGCCGCCTTCGTCGCGAAGTAGTCGTCCATGTCGCGGTGGAAGTCGAGGTGCTCGGGCGTCAGGTTCGTGAACAGGGCGGCGGCGAACGGGCACCCCAGGACGCGGCCCATGGCCAGCGCGTGGGAGGAGACCTCCATCACCGCGGCGCCGGCGCCCCCGGCGACCATCTCGGCCAGAAGCGCCTGGAGGTCGGCCGACTCGGGGGTCGTGTGTTCGACCGGCCGCGGTTCGTCGACGACGAAGTTCTGCACCGTGCCGATGAGGCCGGCGCGGCGCCCCGCCTGCCGCAGGGCGGCCCGTACCAGGTACGTGCTGGTGGTCTTGCCGTTTGTGCCGGTGATGCCGATCAGGCGCAGGCGCAGGGCGGGGTAGCCGTGAAAGCGCGCCGACAGGAGCGCCAGGGCGCGCCGGGCGTCATCCACCGCGAACGCCGCCGCCCCCGCCGCCGTCGCCGCCGCCGCCGCCTCACGAGCCGCCGGCCAGCCCGCCTGCACCGCCACCGCCCGCGCGCCCCGCCGCGCGGCATCGGCGGCAAAGGCGTGGCCGTCGCTGACCGTGCCGACCACGGCCACGAACAGGTCGCCCGCCTTAACCCGGCGCGAGTCGTAGGCGACCCCCGTCACCTCGACCCCCGCCGCCGCGCCGACATCCGGCGCCGGATGAAGACCCCGGACCAGCTCGCCCAACCGCACGGGATACCGCCCTCCTCCGCCTCTCCCGCCCTCCTCCGCCTCACGCGCCCCGGTACGCCCTCTCCCGCCCTGGTACGCCCCGTGGCAGCGCGGCGCGCCCGGCTCAATACCGTGTTATTATGTCTTTTGCGCGCAAACTCCTCTTGGCGCCGCCTGGGGCTTTGTGCCCTCACCCGCCGGCGAAGATGACGCGGATGGTGGCGCCGCTTGTGACCTGCGCGCCGGGGGCCGGCGTCTGCCCCACTGCCCGGCCGCTCCCCTCCTGCACCATGTTCAGGCCCAAAAGCCCCAGTATCTCCGCCGCCTCGCGCATCGTCATGCCCGTGACGTCGGGCACCGTGACGAGCTGGCTGCTCCGCGCCGCGCCGCTGCCGGATGCGGCCAGGGTGCCGCGGACCGTCGAGCCGGAGCGCACGTGCGCCCCGGGCGGCGGCGTCTGCGCGCCGATGACCTCGCCCGTGCCGTCCCAGCTGCCGCTAAGCCCGGCGACGTGCAGGACGGCCGCCGCCGCCTCGGGCCCGAGGTTGATGATCGAGGGCACCAGCACGTCGCTGCCCGGGGGCGGCACGACGTCCTCCCACCCCTCGCCGCTGTACCCCGTGGGGCCGGCCTTGATGTCCGGCCGCGGCGGCACCTCGAGGTAGCGCAGCACGTCGTACAGCACCGCCGCCACCACCGGCGCCGCCACCGCGCCGCCGTAGTACGACCCCTGCGGGTCGTCAAGGCACGCCAGGACCGCCAATCGCGGCTCGTCGGCGGGGGCGAAGCCGAAGAAGTAGCTGTCGTAGTGCCCGGACGCGACGCGGCCTTCCACCACCTTCTGCGCGGTGCCGGTCTTGCCGCCCACCAGGTAGCCGTCAAGGCGCGCCCGGCGGCCCGTCCCCTCCTGCACCGCCTTGACCAGCGCCTCGCGCAGGCCGGCAGCGGTGTCGCGCGATATGACCTGGCGCGCCACCTGCGGCGAGAAGACCTCAAACGGCTCGTCCGCGCCCGGCCGCCGCAGCTCGCGGGCGATGAGCGGCCGCATCAGCGCGCCATCGTTCACGATGGCCGCCAGCGCGCGCGTCAGCTGGTACGGGGTGATCGTCAGCGTCTGGCCGAAGGCCATCACCGCGAGGTCAACCGGCTTCACCGCCGCCTGCGCCGGGAACAGGCCGACGCCCTCGCCCGGCAGGTCGACGCCCGACGGGTCCAGAAGCCCGAACGAGCGCGCGTAGCGGTAGAAGTCGGGCGCCCCCAGCCGCAGCCCGACCTGCACGAAGCCGACGTTGCACGACCGGACGATGATGTCTGACATCGACGCGCTGCCGTGGCCGCCAACGCAGGAGATGCTGGCCCCCGGCACCTTGATCGACCCCGGGCAGTAAAACCACGAGCCCCAGGTGACGGCGCCCTCCTCGAGGGCGGCGGCGGCGGTGATCGGCTTGAACGTCGACCCCGGGCAGAAGGTGTCGCTGATGGCCGTGTTGCGCCAGGTGGCGGCGGGGGAGGACGCGTAGTCGTTGGGGTCGAAGCCCGGCCGCGACGCCATGGCCAGTATCTCGCCCGTCCGCGGGTCGAGCACGATCACCACCCCGCGCGCGGCCTGGCTGCTCTGCATGGCGCGGTCGAGCTCGCGCTCGGCCACGAACTGGATGACCTCGTCGATGGTCAGGATCAGATCGGCGCCGTCCTGGGGCGCCACGTAGCGGTGCACCGCCTGGGGCAGCTCGCGGCCGTAGGCGTCGTACTCGACCACGATGCGCCCCGGCACGCCGCGCAGCTCGCGGTCGAAGGACACCTCGACCCCCTCCAGGCCCTGGCTGTCGATGCCGGCGAAGCCAAGCAGGTGGCAGGCGAGGCTGCCCTTGGGATAGAAGCGCCGGCTCTCCTGGGTCAGCCCCACGCCGGCGATCTGCTCGTTCTTTATGGCCGTCGCCTCGGCGTCTTCGACCCGCCGCTTGACCCAGACGAAGGCGACCGGCTCGCGCAGCCGCGCGGCGATCTCGGCGGCATCGACATTCAAGAGCCCGGCGAGCTTCTCGGATGTGCCCTCGACGTCGCGCACCTCGCCCGGGATGGCGTACACCGAGTCAACGCGCGCGCTGATGGCCAGCTCACGGCCGGCGCGGTCGTATATCGTGCCGCGCTTGGCCTGCACCGGGATGTCGCGCAGCCTGACGTTGAGGGCCTTCTCGCGCAGGGCCTCGCCGCGGACGAGCTGCAGCCACGCCAGGCGCCCGGCGAGGACCGCCGCCGCGACGACGGCCAGGAGCAGCAGGAAAAGTATGCGCCGGCGCTGGCCGACGCTGGGAGGCAGAGCCACCTTTTACACCTCCCGGCCCCGCTCGGGCGGCGGGGGCCGGCCCGGTCAGGGCAGGGGCGTGGCCTCGACGGGCGCCGTCGACGGCAGCCAGCGCAGGAGTGCGGCCGCCAGGCGCAGGAGCCAGCCGCCGCCGCCCGCGCCGCCCGGCTCGCCGCCGACGGGCTCATCCACGCCGGCCGCGGCCATGTACTGGGTCGCCGGCGATTGCCGCCGGGCACCCTGCGTCAAGACCCCCGCGGCGGCGTACACCGCGCCAGGCTCGGCCGACGTGGCCAGGAACGTCACGCTGCCGCCCTCGGCCACGGCCGCGTTGACGGCGGGCGAGGGCGCCATCACCAGGCGCACCTCCTGGGGCCGCGTCATGCTCAGGCGCGTCGACGCCTGCTCCTCGATGCGCGCCACCGCACCGAGCTGCGCGCCCTGCAACCGGAGCTGCTCCCCGGCGCGCTCCAGCGACTCGATCTGGCGCTCGAGGTTGCCGATCTCATAGCCCAGCCGCGCCACCGCCGCCGTCCGCGTCGTGAGCGTCAGCATTAGCACCACGGCCAGCAAGCTGAACGCCACCACCAGGGCGCTTGGCCGCGCCCCGCGCCGCGCCGCGCGCCGCGCCCCCGGCGCCAGCGGCGCCCGCAGTGAGGGCGCCGGAGTGACGCCGCGCCCCCGCGCCCGGCGCGCTGAGGGCGCACCGGGGCGGTACGCGAGGCGCCCACGCGCAGGCCGCGGCACGGCCTGACCCCCCCGTCCCCGCCCCGGTGCCGGGGGACGGCGGTCATGAGGCCCTGGGTGGTAGCGTCGATTCACTAGCAACGCTATTCGACCTCCTCCTGCCCTAGAACGCCCGCGATCGTCACCCCCGGCGCTCCACGGCGCGTAGCAGCGCCGACCGCGCCCTCGGGTTGGCCTCGACCTCGGATTCATCCGGGACTATAGGATGGGCCGTCAGGACCCTCGCCACCGCCCGCGCCCCGCACCCACAGACGGGAAGGCCGGGCGGGCAGCGGCACTCGCCCTCGAGCCCGCGGAAGAACCGCTTCACGATCCGGTCCTCCAGCGAATGGAACGAGATGACACAGATGCAAGCGCCTGGGGCCGTCACCGACACCGCCGCCGGCAGGGCGGCCTCAAGCGATGCCAGCTCACCATTCACGGCGATGCGCAGCGCCTGGAAGGTGCGCCGCGCCGGATGCGGTCCCCGGCGCCGCGCCGCGGCCGGTATCGCCGACTTCACGGCCTCGGCCAGCTGCCCGGTGCGCTCGATGCGCGACCGCCGCCGCGCCTCGACGATGAAGCGCGCTATGCGCGCCGCCCACCGCTCCTCCCCATAGCGCCTGATTATCGACGCCAACCCGGCGGCGTCGAGCGAGTTTACGAGATCAGCGGCGCTCGGCCCCGCCGTGCGATCGTACCTCATGTCCAGCGGCCCGTCGAGATTGTACGCGAAGCCGCGGGCCGCATCGTTGAACTGCAAGCTCGACGCCCCAAGGTCGAAAAGCACGCCGTCGACGGCGGCGATGCCGAGGTGGCCGAGGATGGCGTCCAGGTCGGCGTAGTTGCCGTGCACCAGGTCCACGCGCGGCCCGTCCGCCCCGGCCGACCGCAGCCGCGCCGCGGCGACCTCTAAGGCCGCGCGGTCGCGGTCGATCCCGACCACGCGGCCTCGCGGCCCGACCCGCTCCAGCATCCCCAGCGCGTGCCCGCCCTCGCCCACCGTACAGTCCACGTAAACCCCGCCCGCGTGACACGCGAGCAGGCGCAGGACCTGCGCCTGCATAACCGGTACGTGTTCGGCCACCTGAATTCGCCCCCCGCGGGGCCTTCCCGCTAGATGCCCAGGTCCGCGAGCTTCTCGGCCGCCGCCTCAGGGGACAGGTTGGCGGAGTACTCGGCCCAGGACTGCTCGTTCCATATCTCAAGCCGCGTGATCAGCCCGATCACGACCACGTCCCTGTCGATGTTCGCGTGCTCGCGCAGCGCGGTGGGGATGAGGATGCGCCCCTGCTGGTCGAACGGGCACTCGGTGGCGTTGGCCATGAAGAACCGCACCAGCGCCCGCGCGTCCGGCTTGGTCGGCTCCAGCCGGCGCAGCCTGTCCTCGAACGCCTCCCACTCGGCCATGGGGTAGACCCACAGGCACTTGTCCAGGCCCACGGTGACGATGCACCGCTCGCCCAGCGCATTGCGGAAGCGCGACGGGATGATCAGGCGGCCCTTGTCGTCGATAGCGTGCCGCGCCTCGCCCCTGAACACCCGCGCCACCCCCTCTCACGGGTCCCCATTATCCCCCACTCTCCTCCACAGCAAGTTATGGGTTCTGCACCCCCTTCGAGATTCCTGCAAGATTGCAAAAAAAAGATCGCGCCGCCCGCGCGAGGAGCCACCGGTATGCTATGGATTCAATCGTGGCGGGCGGCGGCCAAGAGGAGAGAGCCGGCGACGGCCCTCCCGCGCCGCGGAACCTCGCCCGGGGTCGTGCGCACCGGCGGCGCGCGGTCACACCTCATACGTTACGCCGGGTCCGCCTGCACGTACCTGCAGTACGACCAGCACGCCGCCGTGCAGTCAGACCCGCAGCCGCCCACGCACTGGTCGTAGCACATGCCGGGGCAGGACAGGACAGCCGTCGCGCTGCCGTGGGCATCGACCTTGGACGTCAAGTACACTTCGCACACCCCCTCTCCGCAACGACGCCGCTGGCGACGCCGCCTGAGGTGATCGCCTGTATGGAAAATTCTGGGACGGGGCCGGCAAGTCCTGTCTCGTCCAGGACGAACCGCGCGAAGCGTGGCGGGCAGGGGGATCACCTGGCCGATCGCGGCCCTTGACTCCGGGCGCGCCTTGGGGTACAATGAGTACGTTGCGCGGGCGTGTAGCTCAGTGGGAGAGCGCCTGGATCGCACCCAGGAGGCCAGGGGTTCAAGTCCCCTCACGTCCACCAATTGAAACGCAGCGACCCGGCAGCCGCCGGGTCGCTCTCTTTCGGCCGCACTTCGTCGCGGCACAGCCTACGGCTGCGCCGCGGGCTACGAACGCCACGGGCTACGGCTGCGGCACGGGCTACGGCTGCGCCGCGGCCAGCACCGTCACCCAGACTTTGCGCTGCCGCGGCCCGTCGAACTCCGCCAGCATGACGCCCTGCCACGTTCCCAGGCGCAGGCGGCCGTCGCTCACGGGGAGGGTCACCGAGTTGCCCACCAGGCTCACCATCACGTGCGCCGGGGCGTTGCCCTCGCCGTGGCCCCAGGTGAACTCCTCCGGCACCAGCCATTCGAGGTGGCCGATGACGTCGCTCTTCACCGCCGGGTCGTGCGCCTCGTTGAGCAGGACGCCGGCCGTCGTGTGCGGCACGAACACCAGGCACGCGCCGTCCTTGACGCCGCTGCGCTTGACCGCCTCGGCGACGCGCCCCGTGATGTCCACCAGCTCCTGGCGCGTGCTCGTCGGAACCTCAAGCTCGATCACCCCACCCCCACCCCCCTGGACGCGCCGCCGCGACCGGACGCGCCGGGCCGACCGGACCCGCCGGGCCAGCCGCACGCGGCGAAATGGTCCATCACGCGCTGCACGGCGAAGATCGCCAGCCGGTAGTCCTCAAGGCGCACGTTCTCGTTCGGGGCGTGGATGGCCGACCCGGCGTGGCCGGCGCCCAGCGACGCCATCGGGATGCCCAGGTCGTCAACAAACAGCGGCAGCGGGCCCGACCCGGCCATGGTCGGGTAGACGACGGCGTCCTGGCCGTAGACCTCGCGCGCGGCACGGCACGTGGCCTCGACGATGGCCGCGTCGCGCGGCGTCCGCGCCGCCGCCGACCGGTCGCCGCCCGAGACCTCGATGTCGCCGAACCCGCTCTCCACCAGGTGGCGGCGCAGCAGCTCCTCGATGCGGGCGGGGTCCTGGCCCTCGACGAGGCGGATGTCGATCAGGGCGCGGGCGACGTTGGGCAGCACCGTCTTTGAGCCCGGCCCCACGTACCCGCTCTCCAGGCCGCAGATGCAGCAGCTGGGCTCGAACAGCAGGCGCTCCAGGAACGCCGCCCCCTCGGGCTCGTCCTTGAGCCCAAACTGCTTCTGCATCGCGCCGGCCTCAAACGGGAGCGCCTGAAGCGCCGCGCGGTCGGCGGCACCGGGCGGCCGCACGCCGTCGTAAAAGCCCGGTGCGCGCACGCGCCCGTCCGGCCCCAGGAGCGACGCCAGCGCCCACACCAGCCGCCACGCCGGATTCGGCGCCACCGCGGCGTTGGCCGAGTGCAGCTCGGACGGCGCCCCGCGCGCCGCCAGCTCCAGGTAGCATATGCCCTTGGCGCCCAGGTAAACGACGGCGCGGCCGCTCTTGTCGCGGTGGCCCGACTCCCACAGGCCGCCATCGGCTGAAAGCGCCCGCCGCTCGGCGTCCAGGGTCGCCTTGAGGTGCAGGCTGCCGATCTCCTCCTCGCCCTCGACCACGAACTTGACGCTGAGCGGGAGGCGGCCGCGGGCCTGGACGTAGGCCTCGACGGCCTGGATGCGCGACATGAGCCCGCCCTTGTTGTCCGCCGCGCCGCGGGCGATGAGCGTGCCGTCCCGCACCTCGCCGCCGAACGGGTCGACCGCCCAGTCGGACGTGGGGTCGGGCGGCTGCACGTCGTAATGGTTGTAAAACATCAGCGTCGGCGCGCCGGAATCATCGCCGGCGCGACCGCCGCGCAGCTCGCCCAGGACCACCGGCGGCCCGCCACCCCTCACGACGCGCGCGGCGATGCCCGCCCGCAGCATGCGCTCGGCCACGTACTGGGCGGCCTCGTCCAGGCCCGCGCCCCACGCGGAGACGCTGGGGATGCGGCACAGGTCGCACAGTTCCCCGACGTAACGGTCAAACTCGCGGTCGACGACGGCCGCGGGCTCTTCGCGCGCGCCGGTCATCGCGCCCTCGCCCCCCTCCCCCGCACAAGCCACCGTGCCCTGGCCAGCCACCCCTGTGGCGCCCCCGCCGCCCGCTTCGCCCCCGTGGCTTGCGACGCCCCTGCCGGGCGTATCACCCGGCGCTCAGTGACCACGGCCCCGAGCGGCACGTCGTGCTCGGCGGGAGGCACCGCCGGGACGACCTGCGCCTCAAACGCCACGCCGACCGTGGCGGCGCGGCCGGCGCGGGGCAGGAAGCGGTCGTAGTAGCCGCCCCCGTAGCCCAGCCGGTTCCCGCCCTCGTCAAAGCACGCCCCCGGGACGATGACCAAGTCGATGTCCGCGGGGTCGGCGCGCGGGGCGTCGGGCGGCGGCTCGGGGATGCCATACGCGCCCGCCACAAGGAGCGCCCCGGGCGCGAACTCGCGCGGCTCCAGGGCGCGCCCCTCGACCACCGTGCGCGGCAGCAGGACGCGCTTCTTCTTGGCTAGGGCGGCGGCGATCAGCGGCGCGGTGTCGACCTCGCTGCGGAAGGTGGCGTAGGCCATGACCGTCGACGCGCGGCGGAACTCGGGCAGGGCCGCGACGCGCCGGGCGATGCGCCGGCTAAGGCGCGCGCGCGCGGCGGGCGCAAGGGCGTCCCGGCGCGCAAGCGCCGCGCGCCGCACCCGGGCCCGCAGCACGCGCAGCACGCCCGCATCGCCCCCCTCGCCGCCCAAGCCCCCCTCGACGCCCGCACCGGCCCGACCCGCAAAGCTCACTCCGCCACCTCCGAGAAGTACACGACTGATACGACCTCGTCCAGTCCCACCGGCCGCTCGTAGATGCGGCTCAGAAGCTCCGCCGCCTCCTGCACGGTCTTCATCTCCGGGCTCTCGCCCCGCAGGTCGCCCGCCTCAAGTTCACGGACCGTCTTCACCACCACGCGGTCGATGACGGCCGAAAACAGCCTCCTGCGCTTCTGGAAACGGTCGCCGTGGGTGACCCACACGATGTCACCCTCGGCGTACTTTGACCGCTTGTCGCCCAGGCGGATGGTGCAGCTGTTGTTGCGGCAGACGAGGCGGCCGTGATACACGGATGAGTAGAAGTTCAGCGCGCGCACGGTCAACCCTCCCCCCAGGCCGGATTTCATGCCCTATTCGGCTGACCCGAGGGAAATCCCTGCCTGACGTCACCGGCTAAAGGTATTATTGCCGCCGCCTGCGCCGCGAAATCGCCCGCGCCTTTGAACAGCGCCCGCCCGAGGCCGCCCGATTGCCGTTCTATGGCGCATTCGGGCAGGACTCCCGCCGGCTGCCCTAGAAATATGGCCGCAAACCACCCCCTCGCCCTTCACTCACAGATTCAGCTAGTGGAGCGGGATGGAACAGGAGGATCCGACCGCCACGAAGGAGAACACCTCCCAGGAGAAGGGGCAGGAACGACCGGCAATGACCTTCGTGGAGGACGACGTGGGCGAGGTCAACCTGAGTCAAGCTGAGGCAGACGCCCTCATGCAGATGGAGAAGTACTCACATCCCTCTGGTTTCTCCTGATTCGGAAGGAACGGTTCTTGCTCGACGTCTACCGTGGGAGAATCGACCTGTCGAAGGTGACATACAATAACCGCGCACACCAGGTGGTCGTGTTGGTGCGCCTGGACCTGGGTAGCGGGGTATCACACCGCTACCCTGACTCGCAAGAGATAGTTGGACCGCACCTCCACGTATACCTCGGGGGCTATGGCGACAAGTGGGCACAGCCGGTGTGGAACCTCTTCGACCTCTCGAACCCCCTCAAGGCCCTGGACGACTTTATGCGCTTGTGCAACATAACGCGCCCACCGTTGGTGGAAGGGAGGCCCCTCATGTGATCACGGAGATCGAGCGCCTCCTCGGGCAGTACGCCGCTTGGCTGCAAGAAAAGACAAGTGTGCGCGAGGTCGCCGACGCTGTGGAGATAACGACGCCGTATCTCGACCGTCACAACGACTATCTGCAGATCTACGTCACGCGAGATAACGGCGGCTTCCGCCTCACCGATGACGGATACATCATTCAGGACTTGGACAGCTCGGGCTGTGAAATGAGTAGCCCGAAGAGGCGCGATCTGCTGCGCATGACGCTCAATGGGTTTGGCATTCAGCTCGATGGTGAAGCCTTGGTGGTTCGCGCCTCCTCAGACAACTTTCCGCTCAAGAAGCACAACCTGGTGCAGGCGATGCTGGCGGTCAATGACCTCTTCTACCTCGCGGTGCCGCTGGTATCGAGCCTGTTCTTGGAGGACGTGGGCGCCTGGCTGCGGCTTCGCGACATACGCTTTGCCCCCAGGGTGAAGTTCACTGGCAAGACGGGCTTCGACCACCTGTTCAACTTTATCATTCCGGCCTCTCGGCGCCAGCCGGAGCGGATCGTTCAAGCCATCAACCACCCCAACCGTGACAAGACCCAGTCCGTAGCTTTCGCGTGGATCGATACCAGAGAGGTGCGCCCCGAGGGCTCAAAGGCATATGCGTTCCTGAATGACTCGTCCGCAGCGCTCAACGCTGGAGTAGTGGAGGCCCTGCGCAAGTACGACGTGCGCCCGGTCCCGTGGACCCGCCGCGAGGAGGTCGCGGAGGAACTGGCGGCATGATGCGGGGGTTGTGGGTGACGTGACGGTGACCTGACAGCGGTCCAGCAAGACTGGAGGGCGGCGACCGCCAGGTCGCCGCTCTCTCTTCGCTTCACAGGAGCCGCTCACCCCACGGTGAACAGCACGTCGCCGGTCGAGACCGGCTGGCCCTTGGCGACGGGCATCGTTTGGATAACGCCATCCGCCGGCGTGGCGATCTCGTTCTGCATCTTCATCGCCTCGATCACGACCCCCACCTGGCCCTTGCGCACGGTCTGGCCCTGCGCAAAGCGGACGTCGATGACCGTGCCGGAGAACGGCGCCTTCACAGCCGTCCCGCCCGGCGCCCCCGCCGCCGGAGCAGCCTGCGCCGTCGCATCGCGCGCCGCTTCCACCTTGGGCTTCGCCGCCACGGGCCCTGGGGGCGATGCTGCCGCCGTTGTCGCCGCAGCCGCCGCAGACGCCCGGCCCGCGGGCAGCTCCTCGACTTCAACCTCAAATGCTTCGCCGTCTACCGTGACGCGAAACCTTCTCGCCATCCCGCGCGCCTCCTTCCACCATGGGCCCCGGAACGACCCCGCATCAGGTCCCGGCGGCCGGCCGCCGCCCACCCGCTTGCGCCACTGCCGCCGCCGGCAGCGGCATCTTCGGGTTGCGACATGCAGCAGGCGATGGCCGCAGCCAGGGCGGCGGCCTTCTTCTTGAGTTCGCGGCCCGACTTCTCCGGTCCAGCCGCCCTACCCGACCCACCAGCCTGGCTCGACCCGCCAGCCTTTTTCACGCCACGGCGCCGGCCGCCCGGGGCGACGCCGGTATTGACATCGCGTGCCACCGTGACCCCTCCCCTCGCCCGCTCCGCGCCCGCCGCGCCGGCGATAGCCGCGCCGGCGACGGCCCGGCGGCCCCGGCGCGCAAACCCGCCTCACCGCGCGCGCCGGATGCCGCGCCAGACGCAGCGCCAGATACCCTATACGGGTATGTCACATGGGTATGTTGCCGTGTTTTTTCGCCGGGCGATCCTCGCGCTTCGAGCGGATGCCGCGCAGCGCCGCCGCCAGGTGCGGCCGCGTCGCCGCGGGGTCGATGACCGAGTCCACAAACCCGCGCGCCGCCGCGATGTACGGGTTGGCGAACTTCTCCCGGTACTCGCGGATGCGCTCCTCGCGCGCCTTGGCCGGGTCGGGTGCGCCGGCGATCTCGTCGCGGAATATGATGTTCGCCGCGCCCTCCGGCCCCATGACGGCGATCTCCGCCGTCGGCCACGCCAGCACGCGGTCAGCGCCCAGGGAGCGCGAGCACATGGCCAGGTACGCACCGCCGTAAGCCTTGCGCAGGATGACGGTGATCTTGGGCACCGTCGCCTCGGAGTACGCGTAAAGGATCTTCGCCCCGTGGCGGATGATGCCGCCGTACTCCTGCGCCGTCCCCGGCAGGTAGCCCGGCGTGTCCACAAACGTCAGCAGCGGGATGTTGAACGCGTCGCAAAAGCGCACAAACCGCGCGATCTTGTCCGACGCGTTGATGTCCAGGCAGCCGGCCAGGGCGCGCGGCTGGTTGGCGATGACGCCGACCGGCACGCCAACCAGCCGCCCGAAGCCGACCACCGCGTTTGGGGCGTAGAGCGCGTGCACCTCCAGGAAGTCGCGGTCGTCCAGGACCGGCAGGAACGCGTCGCGCACATCGTAGGGCTGGTTGGACTCAGGCGGCACCACCGCCCGCAGCTCCTCGGCGGCGCGCCCCTCGCTGTCCAGCGTGCCCAGGCGCGGCGGGTCGTCGAGGTTGTTCGACGGCAGAAAGCCCAACAGGCGCCGCACCGTGGCCAGGCACTCGTCCTCGCCTGAGGCGTAGAAGTGCGCCACGCCGCTGGTGCGGTTGTGCGCCGCCGCCCCGCCGAGGTCCTCGACCGAGACCTCCTCGCCCGTCACCGCCTTGATCACCTGCGGCCCGGTGATGAACATCTGGCCCGTCCCCGCGACCATGAACACGAAGTCGGTCAAAGCCGGCGAGTACACGGCGCCGCCGGCGCACGGCCCCATGATCACCGATATCTGCGGGATGACGCCTGAGGCCAGCGTGTTGCGGTAGAATATCTTGCCGTAACCGTTCAGCGCGTCGACGCCCTCCTGGATGCGCGCCCCGCCCGAGTCCTCCAGCCCGACCACCGGCGCCCCGGCGCGCACGGCGAGGTCGAGGACCTTGCATATCTTGTCGGCGTGCATCTCGCCCAGCGTGCCGCCGATGACCGTGAAGTCCTGGGCGAACGCGTACACCAGCCGCGCGTCTACCTGGCCGTAACCCGTGACCACGCCCTCCCCGGGTGCCTCGACCTTGGCCATGCCGAAATCCGTCGCCCGGTGCGTGACGAACGCGTCGAGCTCCACGAACGTCCCGGCGTCGAAGAGCCGCCCCAGCCGCTCGCGCGCCGTGAGCTTTCCCGCCTCGTGCTGCTTCTTTGTGCGCGCCTCGCCGCCGCCCGCCCGCACCTTGTCGAGCCGCCGCTCGAGCTCGTGCAGACCATCGCCAATGGGCATCGCTTGCGCCTCCTTCCCCGCTCCCCCGCGGCCCGCGGCCCGCCGGGCAGCTGGCCCCGCGTCCGCCGCTCGCGTCCGCCGCTCGCGTCCGCCGCCGTCCGCGGCCCTACGGCCGCTGCACGAACTCGACCAGCACCCCGTTCAGCGACTTGGGGTGGACGAACGCCACCAGGGCGCCGCCCGCGCCGCGCCGCGGCGTTTCGTCGATCATCCGCGCCCCCGCGTCCTTCGCCCGCGCCAGGGCGGCGTTCACGTCATCGACCCGGAACGCGATGTGGTGGATGCCCTCGCCGCGCGACTCCAGGAACTTGCCCACCGGCCCCTCAGGCGTCATCGGCTCCAAAAGCTCAAGCTTCGGGCCGCCGACCGCGAACATGGCCACGCGCACGCCCTGCCCCGGCACCTCCTCGCGCCCGGCCGGCCCCATCCCCAGCGCCGCCGCCCAGGCCGGCGCCGCCTGGTCGAGCGACCGCACGGCGATCCCCAGGTGGTCTATGAGAAGCGCCACTCTGCGCCACCCCCTTCGTTTATACCCCCGATGGCGGCAGGTATTCCCCGAAGACCCGCCGCAGGACCCCACATATCTCGCCCAGGGTCGCGTACGCGCGCACGGCCGCGACGATGTGGGGCATCATCGCGCCGCCGCCCGCCGCCGCCGCATCCAGCCGCCCCAGCGCCGCGGCGACGCGCGCTGCGTCGCGCGCCGCGCGCACCTCGCCGAGGCGCTCGAGCTGGCGCGCGATGGCCGCCTCGTCCAGGCGCAGCACGGGCACCGTCGCCGCCTGCTCGTCCTGGTAGGCGTTCACGCCCACCACCGTGCGCCGCTTCTGATCCACGTCGCGCTGGTAGCGGTAGGCGCTGTCGTGGATCTCGGCCTGGATGAAGCCCTTCTCCACGGCGGCGACCGCCCCACCCATCTCGTCGATGCGCCTCAGGTAGCCCTCGGCCTCGGCCTCGATCCGGCCGGTGAGGTTCTCCAGGTAGTACGACCCGCCCAAAGGGTCGATGGTCTCGGTCACGCCGCTCTCGTGGGCGACGACCTGCTGCGTGCGCAGCGCGACCTCCACCGCCTGCTCGGTGGGCAAAGACAGCGCCTCGTCGAACGAGTTGGTGTGCAGGGACTGCGTCCCGCCGAGCACCGCCGCCAGCGCCTGCAGCGCCACGCGCACGACGTTGTTGAGCGGCTGCTGCGCCGTCAGGGTGCAGCCGGCCGTCTGCGTGTGGAAGCGCAGCATCTGGGCGCGCGGGTTTTTTGAGTTGAAGCGCTCGCGCATGATGCGCCCCCAGAGGCGGCGGGCGGCCCGGAACTTGGCGATCTCCTCCAGGAAGTCCATGTGGGCGTTGAAGAAAAACGACAGGCGCGGCCCGAACTCATCGACCTGCAGCCCCGCCGCCCGCGCCGCCTCGACGTAGGCGATGCCGTTGGCCAGCGTGAACGCGACCTCCTGCGTCGCCGTCGCCCCGGCCTCGCGGATGTGGTAGCCCGAGATGCTGATCGTGTTCCAGTTGGGCACGTTGTCCCTGCACCAGGCGAAAATGTCGGTCGTCAGGCGCATCGACGCCGCGGGCGGGAAGATGTAGTTGCCGCGCGCCGCGTACTCCTTGAGGATGTCGTTCTGGATCGTGCCCTCAAGCTTGGCGACGTTTGCGCCCTGATTGGCGGCGACGGCCGCGTACATGGCCAGAAGCACCGCCGCCGGGGCGTTTATCGTCATCGACGTGCTGACGCGGTCGAGGGGAATGCCGTCGAACAGCACCTCCATGTCGCGCAGGGTGGACACGGCCACGCCCGTGCGGCCGACCTCGCCCTCGGCCCGCGCGTGGTCCGAGTCCAGCCCCAGCTGCGTGGGCAGGTCGAACGCCACGCTCAGGCCCGTCTGCCCGCGCTCCAACAAGTACTTGAAGCGGCGGTTGGTCTCCTCGGCGCTGCCGAAGCCGGCGTACTGGCGCATGGTCCAGAACCGGCCGCGGTACATCGTGGCCTGCACCCCGCGCGTGAACGGGTATTCCCCGGGGAATCCGAGGTCGCGCAGGTAATCGAGGTCCGCGACATCACCCGGCGTGTACAGGCGCTCGACCTCAAGCCCGGACGGGCTCTCAAAACGCTTCTGGCGCTCGGGGAACTTGGCCAGGCCCTGGGCGACCGGCCCCTCGGCCCACCGCCTGGCGTCGCCGGTTATGCGCCCAAGCCCCTGCTTGTCGTACATCGCATCTCCCCCCTGGCATGGCCATCTCCGATTCCATCGCGCCCCCCGGTGCGGCGAAGACATACCGGGAGTATCTTCGACTGCTGCCCATATTTTCCTGCCCGCGGGGGTGGGGGGCCGCCCCATAACAGGGGTGGGGGGCCGCCCCATAATGAAGGCGCGGGACGCCCCCACGGAGATGGGCGTCCCGCGCCGCAGGCCCAAAACGACCCCCAGGGCCCGGGCTAGTCGAGCCAGCCCCTGACGCGCATGGCGTCGGCGACGCGCGCCACCGCCACCAGGTACGCCGCCGTGCGCATGCGCACGCCGTGGTCGTCGTGCATCTTGTACACGGCGTCGAACGCTGAGACCATCATGCGCTCGAGCCTGGAGTTGACCTCATCCTCGGTCCAGTAGAAGTTCATCAGGTTCTGGACCCACTCGAAGTACGACACCGTCACCCCGCCGGCGTTGGCCAGGATGTCGGGGATGACGAAGACCTTGTTCTTGAACAGGATGGCGTCGGCCTCAGGCGTGGTCGGCCCGTTGGCCGCCTCGCCGATGATGCGCGCCCGGATCTTGGCGGCATTGGCGCTGGTGATCTGGTTCTCCAGCGCCGCCGGGATGAGCACCTCGCACTCCAGCTGCAGAAGGTCCTCGCTGCTGACCGGCGTGGCGCCGGGGAAGCCCTTGACCGTGCCCGTCTTGCCCTTGAACTCCAGCACGGACTTGGGGTCAAGGCCCGCCGGGTTCATTATGCCGCCCTGCGAGTCGTTGACGGCGATGACCTTGGCGCCGAGCTCGTGCATCAGCTTCGCGGCGATGCTGCCGGCGTTGCCGAACCCCTGGATCACCACGCGCGCGCCCTTGATGTTGATGCCCAGGCGCTTGGCCGCCTCGCGGATGGTGAAGGTGCAGCCGCGCGCCGTCGCCTCGCCGCGGCCGGCGGAGCCGCCGATGATCAGGGGCTTGCCGGTGATGACGCCGAACTGGTTTGTGCCCCTGAGGCGGCTGAACTCGTCGACCATCCACGCCATTATCTGCGGGTTGGTGTACACGTCGGGGGCCGGGATGTCGCGGTCGGGGCCGACGATCGCCGCGACGCGCTCGATGAAGCCGCGGCTCAGCCGCTCAACCTCACCCCGGGACAGCTCCTTGGGGTTGCAGACCACGGCGCCCTTGGCGCCGCCGTAGGGCAGGCCCAGGACCGCGCACTTGAAGGTCATCCACATCGACAGCGCCTTGCACTCATCGGCGTAGGCGTCGGGGTGGTAGCGGATGCCGCCCTTGCCCGGGCCCAGGGCGTCGTTGTGCTGCGACCGGAACCCCTTGAACACCCGCACCGCGCCGTCATCCATGATCACCGGGATGGCGACCTCAAGAAAACGAAGCGGCTGCTTCAGGATCTCGTAGACGGCCGGCTCCAGCTTGAGCATCGTGCATGCCTCTTTCACCTGCCGCTGCACGATCTCGAATGGGTTGAGCGACTTCTCCTGCACGGACCTATCCCTCCCCGCGCCGCGTCGTCGAACCTCCCGCGGGGGCGGCGCGCCCCGTCAGTCCCCCCAGTGCCTCCGCCGCGCGAAAACCCTCTTCCAAAGCCTTCAGGTTCATGTCAACCGTGCCCTGGGGCACGTTGCTGCGCACCGCCTGGCGCAGGGCGTCGCGGGTGAGGACCCCCGACAGCGCGCCGACGACCGCCGCCGCCAGCGTGCTCGCCGTCACCGCCCTCCCCGTCGCCTGCCGGGCCAGGGCCGTCAGCGGCAGGCCGCGCCGCGTGGCGGGCCCGTCCGCGGCGCCAGGGTGCACCAGGTCGGAGTCATACACCACCAGGGCGCCCTCCGGCGCCGACCGGCCGTAAAGCTCGTACGCCTGCTGGCTCAGCGTCAGCACGATGTCCGGGCATTCAACCTTGGGGTAGTCGATCCCCGCGCCGGAGATGACCACCTCGGCGCGCGACGCCCCGCCGCGCGCCTCCGGCCCGTAGGCCTGCGTCTGCACGGCGTTCAGCCCCTGCCCGACCGCCGCCTCGGCCAGCATGATCCCGGTCGTGATCACGCCCTGGCCGCCCGCGCCTGACAGGCGTATCTCAAAGCGATCCATGGCCGCCGCCCTCCCCCCGCGCCGTCGCCCGCAGCCGCTCGTACTCGGACACGAACTCAGGCGCGTCGCTCCGGTGCAGCTCGCCGATGATCAGCCGGCCCGCGCGCTCGGCTGCCGACATGCCCGCCGCCACCTCCGCCGACACCGACTGCTGGCGGTAGAACTCCAGCATGTCCACGGCGCTCTTGAACCCGTTCTGGCGGCCGTAGTAGGTGGGGCATGGCGAGGCGACCTCGACGAACGCGAAGCCGCGGTGGCGCAGGGCGCTGGTCAGGAGCCGCACCAGCTGGCGCGCGTGGTACGTCGTGGAGCGGGCGACGTAGGTCGCCCCGGCGGCCTTGACCAGCTCGCACATGTCGAAGGCGCGGTCGACGTTGCCATAGGGCGCGGTGGACGCCACCCGCCCGGCCGGCGTCAGCGGCGAGCACTGGCCGCCGGTCATGCCGTAGATGCTGTTGTTGTAGCACACCGTGGTGATGTCGATGTTGCGCCGCGCCGCGTGGATGAGGTGGTTGCCGCCGATCGCCGCCAGGTCGCCGTCGCCGGCGATGACCACCACGCTCAGCTCCGGCCGCGCCAGCTTCAGGCCGGTCGCGAACGCCAGGGCGCGCCCGTGCGTCGTGTGCAGGGTGTCGAAGTTCAGGTAGCCGGTGGCGCGCGACGAGCAACCGATGCCCGACACGATCACCGTGCGGTCCTGGTCGAGGCGCGCGGCGTCAATGGCCCACACCAGGGCGTTGGTGATGACGCCGTGGCCGCAACCGGGGCACCAGATGTGGGGCAGGAGGCCGATCCGGAAGTAGCGCTCGTGCCGCTTCAGCACCGGCCTTCACCCCCCGCGGCGGCCGCGAGCGCCGATCGCGCGGCGCCGGCGATCGTGCCTGGGCTCATGAGCTCGCCGGAGACCTGGTTTGACCCGAACACGGGCTTCGCGCCGCCCACCCAGCGCTCGACCTCGCCCCGGAGCTGGCCGAGGTTCATCTCCGCCACCACCAGCGCCCGCGCCCGCGCGGCCGCCGCGCAAAGAGGCGGGCCTGGGAACGGCCATATCGTCACCGGCCGGAACAGGCCGGCCTTGACCCCGGAATCGCGCAAGAGCCGCACGGCGGCCAGCGCCGAGCGCGCCACGACGCCGTACGCCACCAGCACGACCTCGGCGTCCTCGACGGCGGTCGCCTCCCACGCCCACAGCTTCTCGCGCCGCCGCTCAACCTTGTCATGAAGCCGGCGCGTCAGGGCCTCGACCACCTGCGGGTCACCGGTGGGCCCCCCGGTCTCGTCGTGGCAGAGACCGGTGACGTGGTACCTGAAGCCGCGGCCGAAGTCGGCCATCGGCGGCACGTCGCCGCCCGCCGGCGGCCGGTACGGCACGTAATCGGCCGGCGGGCAGGTCGGCCGGGGCCTGTCCACGACCTGGACCGCCCCCGGGTCGGGCAGCTCGACGCGCTCGCGCATGTGGGCGACGACCTCGTCCATGAGCAGGATCACCGGGGTGCGCAGCTCCTCGGCGACGTTGAAGGCGCGCACGGTGAGGTGGAACGCCTCTTCCACCCACGACGGGCAGAACGCCACCGCCGGGTGGTCGCCGTGCGTGCCCCAGCGGGCCTGCATGACGTCGCCCTGCGCCGGGTGCGTGGGCATGCCGGTGCTCGGGCCCACGCGCTGGACGTTCACCACCACGCACGGCACCTCGGTGATCGCCGCGTAGCCGATGTTCTCCTGCTTGAGCGAGAACCCCGGGCCGCTGGTGGCGGTCATCGCCTTGAGCCCGCCCAGAGACGCCCCGATCACCGCCGCCATGCTGGCGATCTCATCCTCCATCTGAATGAAGGCGCCGCCCACCTGCGGCAGGCGGCGGGCCAGGATGTCAGCGATCTCGCTGGACGGGGTGATCGGGTAGCCGGCGAAGAACCTGAGATTGGCCGCCAGCGCCCCCTCCACGCACGCCTCGTTGCCCTGCATCAACCGCACCCGTCCCAAAGAAGCTCCCCCCCGCCTCACGAGGTCAAGGCGTCTGCCGCCGGCCGGTGCCGCCGGTCCAGAAGCGCCGACCGCAGCATGTTTATGGAACCGGCGTCAGGGCGGTACACGAACTCGATGACCTCGGTGCCCGGCGCGATTAAACGCTCCACCTCGCGGCGCCGGCCGGGCGAGGCGATGGCCACCTGGACCCCGGCGAGAAACCGCCGCACCTGCTCGGCGTCGCGGTTGGTAGTGACGGCGATGTCCAGGTGGTTGATGCCGGCGTTGGCGATCGACTTGCGCACGCGGTCGGCGAAGTCCACCGACAGGCACACCAGCCCGACGCGGCGCTTGGACGGCAGCTGGGCGATGCGCACCATGGTCTCCATGTCAGGGTCAAGCGCGATGCCCAGCACCTCGACGTCGGGCAGGAAATCCCGCACCTCCTGCAGGTGAAACAGCGTGGTGACGACGAGGTCGACGCCGTTCAGGCTATGCCGGACCTCATCGGCCTTGCGGCGCAGGTCGTCAAGGAGCACGGGCACGATCCCCACGCCCGAGCCGAGCTGCAGCTCCTTGGCGAAGTAGTCAAGCTGCTCGCGGTTGCACTCGACAAACCCCACCCGCAGCTTCAGCATCAGCCGCTGCCGCTCCTCGGCGCGCGCGCGGGCGACGCCCAGGAAGTCATCCGGGCCCAGCCCCATGTCGAGGGCCTCGTCGAGGACGAGGTCGATCATGCGGCCGAGGCGGTGGCTGCGGTCTTCGTCCGCGTACCCCGCCTCACAGACGAACGTACCGCTGCCCTGACGCGCCAGGAGGACCCCCTCGCGCTCGAGGTCGCGGTACGCGGCCGAGACGGTGTTGCGGCTGACGCCGAGCGCCGTGGCCAACTGGCGCTCGGTGGGCAGCTTGCGGCCCTTCTCCCAGATGCCCAGACGGATCAGCTTCTCGACCTGATCCTTGACCTGCATGTAAAGTGGTATTCCGCTGCGGCGCTGGATAGCGATGGGCACCCGCCGCACCTCCGGACTGACCGCCAGCGGCCGTTAATGGCCTAATGGACCTACCATGACCCCGCCAAAAGGCGAGCGGGACGTGGGTCGCCCCGACCCGCTCTACAGTATTCGGCGCCCGCCCGGCGGTTCCTGCCGGCGGATCCATTTTGGCGGCGGAATCTTGGCCATTGATCCAGGGAAGACGGGTCAGCGGGGCGGAAAGAAGAGGAAGCGGCCGTCCAAAGGGCCACTCCCTCGTGTGCCTGGATCTGCCATTATCGCGCCGGACGCGGGGCGCCGGGCCCTCGCCCCGCGCCCTAGCTGCTCTTGACGTGGCTCACCCCGCTGCGCGCCAGCTGCACCTCGACCTTGTCCGAGATGCGCACGGTGAGGAGGTCGTCCTTGTTGTCGATCTCGACGATCACGGCGTGGATGCCGCCCACGGTGATGATCTTGTCGCCCTTGCGCAGGGTGCCGAGCATCTCGCGCCGCTTCTTCTGCTGGGTCTGCTGCGGCCTGATGAGCATGAAGTACATCAAGGCGAACAGAAGTATCAGGGGCAGAAAGGGCGTTATCGACCCCAGGAAGCTGGCCCCGGTCCCGGTCTGTGGCATGCGTGTCCCTCCTGATTTTTGGTCGCGCCCGGCGCCCAGGGCCGGCCGCCTTTCACCATAGTTCGACGCTCGGCCCTGGATCCCTTTTGGCGGGACTGCGACCATAAACGGCCAGTACCCGCTCGTGAAGCGCTGGGAGGCTCTTTTGGGCGATGGCCTCCCGTATCGCGCGCATCAGCCCTTGGATGTAGTACAGGTTGTGGAACGTGGCCAGCCGCAGCCCGAGCACCTCGCTGGCGTGGAACAGGTGGCGCAGGTAGGCGCGGCTGTGCGTTCTGCAGGTCGGGCAGTCGCACGCCGGGTCGGGCGGCCCGAAGTCCCGCGCAAAGCGGGCGTTGCGCACCGTGACCAGGCCTTCCGACGTCAGCAGCGCCCCGTGGCGCGCCAGCCGGGTGGGCATCACGCAGTCGAACAGGTCGACCCCGCGCGCCGCCCCGGCCACAAGGTCGGTCGGGTAGCCGGCGCCCATCAGGTAGCGCGGGCGGCCGGCGGGCAGCTCGGCCACCGTCGCCTCCAGCGCCGCGTACATCTCTGCCTTCGACTCGCCCACCAGCAGCCCGCCCACCGCGTAGCCGTCAAACCCCAGCCCCACGATGGCCCGCGCCGCGGCCACCCGCAGCTCGTCGAAGACCCCGCCCTGCACGATGCCAAAGAGCCACTGCCCGGCGGGGGTGCTGGCGGGGGCGCCTGCGGGGGTGCTGGCGGGGGCGCCGGCACGGTCGAGGGCGGCGCGCTGGGCGACAAGCGCCCGCTCGGCCCAGCGCAGGGTGCGGTCGGCGGCGTCCTGGACGGCGGCGCGCGGCGCCGGGTAGGGCAGGCACTGGTCAAGCGTCACGGCCACGTCGCTGCCCAGGGCCAGTTGCACCTCCATCGCCAGCTCCGGCGTCAGCAGGTGCCGCGAGCCGTCGATGTGCGAGCGGAAGGCCGCCCCCTCCTCGGTCACCCGCGCCAGCTCGCCGAGGCTCATCGCCTGGAACCCGCCGCTATCGGTCAGCACCGGGCAATTGAAGCCGGCGAACCTATGTATGCCCCCCGCCGCCGCAACCAGGTCGTGGCCCGGCCGCAGGTATAGGTGGTACGTGTTGGCCAGGACCATGGCGCTGCCGGTGGCCGCCACCTCGCCAGGGGTCAGGCCCTTGACCGTCCCCTGCGTGCCGACGGGCATGAACGCCGGGGTCGCCACCCGGCCGTGCGGGGTCTCGATGGTGCCCGTGCGCGCCCCGCCTTCACCCTCGGCCACGACCGCAAACGCGAACCCCGCCGCCGCCACGGCCTCACCCCCAAGAGTCGCCGCTACAACAAGAGGCACCGCTACAACAGGTGCCGCCGCTACAATACCAGCATGGCGTCGCCGAACGAGTAGAAGCGGTAGCGGCGCGCCACCGCCTCGTCATACGCCGCCAGGACCCGCTCGCGACCCGCGAACGCGCACACCAGCACCAGGAGCGTGGAGCGCGGCAGGTGGAAGTTCGTCAGCATGGCGTCGACGGCCCGGAAGCGGTGGCCGGGGACGATGAACAGGTCGGTGGCGCCCGCGCCGGGCTTGAGGATGCCGCGCTCGTCGCTTGCGCTCTCCAGGGTCCGCACGGCGGTCGTCCCCACGGCCACTGTGCGGCCGCCCCCGGCGCGGCAGGCGTTGACCGCCGCCGCCGCCTCGGGCGTGACCTCGTAGTCCTCCGCGTGCATCACGTGCCCGTCCAGGGTCGCCGACCGGATCGGCCGGAACGTCCCCAGGCCGACGTGCAGGGTCAGGAACGCCGTCGTCACGCCACCGGCCCGCAGGCGGTCAAGGATCCGCGGCGTGAAGTGAAAGCCCGCGGTGGGCGCGGCGGCTGAGCCCTCGTGCCGCGCGTAGGCGGTCTGGTAGCGCTCCGGATCCTGGAGCTGGCGCCGGATGTAGGGCGGCGTGGGCATGCGGCCGAGCCGCGCTATCGCCGCCGCAACGGCCGGGCCCGGTCCGGCGTCGCCCACATACAGGCGCACGACGCGGCGGCTGTCCGGCTCCGCCCCCAACACCGCGGCGCAAAGCCCCTGCGCGCCTCCGCCACCGAACTCCAGGACCGCCCCCGGCCGCACGCGCTTGCCGGGCCGCGCCAGCGCCTCCCAGCGGTCCCCGCCGAGCCGGCGCAGCAGCAAGAGCTCCACCGGCCCGCCCCCCGGCGCCCGGACGCCCAGCAGGCGCGCCGGGATCACCCGCGTGTCGTTGAGCACCAGGCAGTCACCGGCCTCCAGGTAGGCGGCGATGTCGGTGAAGCGCCGGTGCTCGATCTCCCCGCTTTCGCGGTGCAGCACCATGAGCCGCGACGCATCCCGCTCCGGGAGGGGCTCCTGGGCGATCAGTTCCGGCGGCAGCTGGTAGTCGAAGAGGTCGGCCCGCAGCCGTTCCACCCCCGCTTGCGGTCATAAGTAGGCTTCGACCCGCGCCCCCTGGTAGTAATATTCCAACACCTGGCGGTAGGTATAACCGTGGTCGGCGGCCAGCGCCCGCGCGCCCCACTGCGACATGCCGATGCCGTGGCCGCGGCCGTGGCCGCGGAACGTGACCGCCGCCGGCAGGAGGTAGCGCCCGACCGCGTACGGCCCCGCGCCGCGGGTCAGCGCCCCGCCCGCACCGGCCACCGCCGCCCCCGCCGGGTCGCGCCACGATAGCACCCCGTCGGCGCCGACGACCGCCGCCGTCCCGGGCGGCCGCAGCACGACGGCGTCGGCCACGGCCTCGCCGCGCGCCTCCTGCTCGTACAGCGTGCTGTAAAGTCCCAGGGCGAGCCGGGCCGTGTTGGCCTTCACCCTGAGGCTGCCGTTCGCGCCCCGCAGCTCGACGGTGACGGCGCGGCCCGAGACGCCGCGCGCGCCGACCGCGCTGAAGTCATAGAGGCGCCCGACGTCCATGCCCGCCGCACGCAGGAGGGCCTCGGCGTCGGCGAGGGCGATGGTCGTCTCCCAATTGTAGCGCGGCGAATCCTGGTCAAAGTCCGGGACGCCCCGCAGGTAGGGCTGGTACGCGCCCCAGACGTTCTCGCTGTTCTCGGTGTGACCGCCGGACGAGGCGTGAAAGTAGGCCTGGATGAGCTCGCTGCCATAGCGCAGGACCTCGCCGCGCGTGGCGTCGACGGCCGCCGTCGCCCGCGCGTCCTCGGCGGCGATGCCGCCGTACACCTGGCAGTCAACGGTCGCGCACAGGTCGAAGCCCTGCGCGGCGTGGCGGCCGGCGCCGCGCGTGTACAGGGCGTAGGTGCGCGCGGCCACCGCCTGGGCCTTGAGCGTCTCGGCCGGCCAGTCAGGGGGCACCTCGTCCGGCACCACGCCGCAGAGGTAGTCCTCCAGGGGCACGACGTTCACCGCCGCCAGCAGGCCGTCGCCGCCGGCGGAGACCTCCAGCGCCCCGCGATAGGCGGCCCCACAGTGCGTCACCCGGCCGCCCGGCGCCTCCAGGCGCACCGCGCCGTCTACGCGGGCGGGCGCGCCCCAGCCGGCCGGCAGCGTCACCACCAGCGACCCGCCCTGGCAGCCGATCTCGACCTCGCACGCGGCCGCGACATCGAGGACGGCGCCGCCCGTCGCGGCGTCGACGATCGAGAACGGCCCCGGCGCCCCCGCGCGGACCGTCGCCTGGCCCCAGGCCAGGCCGACCCGCAGCGACGGCACGGCCGCCGCCGGGGACGACTGCGCCAGCTGGGATGGCTGCGACGGCTGGGCAAGGGCGAGCGGGCCGGCGTTGAGTGCGGTTGCGAGTATGGCGGCGAACAAAAAAAGGACCGCTGCCTTCCGGCTCACTGGAAACCCCCCTCGCGGGACGCGCTGCCGCGGTTCCCCTTCCGGCACGTCGCGCCGGCACGTCGTTTCGGCGTCGCGGCCACTATTCGACGAACGCCGTCCGCGTTCCTGCCTGGTCGCAAGCGGCGCCGCCCGGCGCGCCTGCCGCGGCCGTGCACGTGCAGGAATGCCGCGGGCGGCGCCGAATCCAGGCAAGGTCCAGCCGGGGCCAAAACCAGGATGCCGGGAGGGAACGAACGTGCCACTATACCACCCGGACAGGTTCCCCAGCCTGCGCGTGGGCCCGCCCAACGAGCGCGACGTCAAGATGATCATCGACCCGGCGACGACGGGCTGCACGGGCTTTTCGGTCCTGGTCTCGATCCTGCCGCCGGGCGGCTCAACCGGCGTGCACGTCCACGACGGGAGCGTCGAGATCGTGCACTTCTGCGGCCGTGGCCGGGGTGCGATCAGGGGCGAGGCCGAAGACGCGGAGGCCGGCGCCGTGCTGCTGGTGCCGGCGGGAACGGAGCACGAGTGCCGCAACACGAGCGAAGCGGAGAGCCTGAGGCTCTTCTGCGTATTCCTCCCGGCCCTGGACGCAAAGCAGGGGGTGCTCGCCGATCTGGCCGAACTGACCCGGCGATTCCTCACGGGCGCGAAGGGCAACTGAGGAAAGGCCCGTCATGCGCAGGGACGGGGGCGGCGGGCCGTTGCCGGCGACTGCCGGCGCCCCGTTCTGTCCTCGCGGTCGCCGCCGTCACCGCCGTGATCGTCACTGACGGCACCGTCACCAGCGCCACCATCACTGACGGCACTACCGTCACTGACGGCACCGTCACCAGCGCCACCATCACTGACGGCACTACCGTCACCCTTGTCGCCCTGATCCTTGTCACCCGGGGTGCCGTCCTTGCCGTTGCCCGTGGCGTCGCCGCCGGGGCTGCCCGGCTGTCCCGGTTCCTTGCCCTGACCACCGGTCTTGTCGTGGTCTTTACCCTGGCCCTGACCTTGTCCCTGGGGCTCGCCCTGCCCTTGGCCCTGGCCCTGGCCGGCCTTGTTATCCTGCCAGCGGCCACGGCTTTCCTTGAACGATTGGTGCAGGCTGCTGTAATCCTTCTCTTCGCTGGCCTGGCCCAGGATGTCCTCGGGCATGCCGCCGGCCTCCTGGATGGCGCGCCCGATGCCGATCGCCCCCAGCCGCGCGGGGTCGAGCGCCAGGCCGGCCTTCTGGGCTGTAAGCAGGACCGCGTACTTGCCCACCGACAGGCCGAGCCGCTCCGCCTCTTCGCGCAACCCGGGCGAGGCCGCGATCGCCGCGGTCGTCGTCCCCGCCGCGCCGCGCGCCCTGAGGGCCTTGCCGACCGCCTCCCCGGCGGCCCCGACCAGCGCGGCGATGTCCGGTCCCCCGCCCCCCGCCGGTGCGCTGGCGCTCAGGGCCCCCGCCAGCACGACAGCGTGCGGCCCCGCCCCACCCAGGTAGCCCCGGGCGCAGGCGCGGTCCACGACCTCCGCCACCGCGTCGGGCACCGCATCGCCGCGCAGCCCGGCGCCGCGCACCAGCGCCTTCCCCTCCTGGTTCAGGCCGCGCGCCCACGCGACCGTGCCGTCGCTACCTATGCCCAACTCGACGCTGGGGTTGATGTCCACGCTCAAGTAAGCCAGGGCGACGGGCGCCGGCGCCACGGGCGGCCGACCTACCACGGCGAACGCGACCAGCACAGCCACCGCCGCCGCCGCGGCCGCCCACGCCAGGCGGGGCCGGCGCGCCGCCCCTGCCCACGCCGCGGCCGGATGCTCACGCGCCGTCGATGGAGCCGGCAACGGCAGCGACACTTCATCGCCCGCGCGCCAGCCCCGCGCCGCCACCGGCACGCGTACGAACTCGCCACCGGCGGTGAGGACGGTGGCACGACGGCCCGTGACTTCAAGAACCACGCCCTTACCCGCCCCGACCATCCCGGCCATCCCTACCCCTCCTCCCCTAACGGCCGCTCAAGCCCGCCACCCACGTAGCTCGCCAGGTACGGGAAGTCCCCGGTGAGGATCACCGCCACTGCTATGATGTATCGCCTCTGCCGCTCCAGCGTCTTGCGCGCCACGCCCGTGGCCGCCTCCAGAGCCTTGAGCGGCAGCTCCCGGCGTGAGAACAGCGCATCGCGCAGGTCGGGGCGCGACGCCACCGCGCGCGCTACGCGGCGGGCGCGCCGCCGGGCATCCTCGTGCCGCGGCGAGCAGGCCACCAACTGGCGCCAGGTGATGCCGAATCGCGCCAGGGCGGCCTGGTAGCGCGCGATCTCGTCGCGGCGTTCGAAGGCGTCGCTTGAGCGCTCGAACTGCTCGATGGCCGCCCGCACCTCGGCGTCTGATACGATATCACGCTCGTCATCCCCCTCGGCCGGCCCGGCCAGGGGCAGGGCCTGTCGCTTCTCCTGGCGGTAGTAGTCGATGACCCGGCGGCGGATCACCGTCGCCGCGAACGCCAAGAAAGGCGCCCCCCGACCGGGGTCGAAACCGTCTATTGCCTCATTGAAGCCGGCCAGTCCCACCGCCGCCTCGTCATCCTCGCCCAGGCGCAGGTAGCGGTGCGCGGTGCGCGAGGCCACACGCAGCACGAACGGGACGTACGCCCGCACGAGTTCGTCGCGCGCCGCCGCGTCCCCCGCCCGCGCCCTGTCGAGCAGCGCCGCGGGGTCGCTGGTCTTCCCTTCCGGCCGCGTCCGGAGAAGAAAGCCCAACTCGCCTGCCACCTCGCTCATCTATAGACTTCGCCGCCGCCGCCGGGTTTGTGGGGGGTGGGTGACGATGGGCTGCACTCTTGTACATCGGCAGCTTCTGGGCGGGTATGCACGCCCCCGTGTTATTCATGCTGGGTTCGGCGGGCGTGACGCCGGCACCTTCCACCATTGTCGCCGGCCCCGGCGCATGGTAGAGTGTGCGTGGGCCCCGGGGCATCTGGATCCGGTCGGCACGGCCCCGCTGGCGCGACCTTTCACGCGGACAACCTCCCCGCGATGATCACCTGACCGCGGCTGCAACCTGGTCAGCGGGCGCTACGCCCAGGGGTCGCGGCGGGCATGAGCCCGGCGTGACAGGGTGCCGCGACCCCCTACCGCCGCCCCATCAGCCGCAGCACCACGCCCAGGATCAGGCTCAGCACCACGCTGACGACGATACTGGTCACGAGGGGAAAGTAGAAGGTGAAGCTGCCGCGGCGGATGATGATGTCGCCCGGGAGCCGCCCGAGGTGCAAGAAGCGCCCGCCGAAGGCGAACGCGGCGCCGACGAGAAGCAGCAGGACGCCGAAGCCCATCAGTATCCGGCCGAAGGACTCAAAGCTGGGCACAAAACCGCCCTCCTCGCGCGACCCGCGCCGCGCCGCCTGTATTATGCCTCACTAATTCGGTACCGGTGCCGGCTTCCCTCCCGGCCCCCCGCTCCCCGGCCCCCTGCCCTCCCGCTACCCCCTGGCGTGGAGGGAGAACCTGCAGCATGGCGAAGACTAGGGTTGCGGGCAACGACGGATGCTGATGGCCAGGGGAAGGGAGGCGGGCGTCATGGCGGGCAAGCCAAAGGACGTCCTGTTCCACATCTGCTGCGGGCCGTGCGCGGCGTACCCGCTCGGGGCGCTCCTGCCCGGCGAGGGCCTGGCGGTCGTCGGCCTGTGGTACAACCCCAACGTGCACCCGTACCAGGAGTACCGGCGGCGGCTGGAGGCGCTGCGCGAGCTGGCGCGGCGCGACCGCCTGGACATCGTGTGGCGCGACGAGTACCCGCTGTCGTCGTGGCTTGCCGCGGCCGTCGAGGCCGACGCCTCAAGGACCGCGTCCGCCCTGGACGGGCGCGAGTCGGGCCACGCCCCGCGCTGCCTTTTCTGCTACCTCGACCGCCTGCGCGCCGCGGCGGAGGAGGCCCGCCGCCAGGGCGCCGCCGCCTTCTCCACCACCCTGCTGGTCAGCCCGTACCAGAACCACGGCCTGGTGACCGCCCTGGGCGAAAAGGTCGCCGGCGAGTCGGGCGTCCCCTTCTACTACCGCGACCTGCGCCCGCACTGGCGCGACACCGTCGAGCGCGCCAAGTCGCTCGGCCTCTACCGCCAGCCGTACTGCGGCTGCGTCTTCAGCGAACACGCGCGCTACGGGGGGTAGCGTCATGGGAATCGCGGGAACGCCCCCAGCGAGAACACGGTCACGATGAGGTTGAGCCCGTACCACGTCAGGTGCAGCAAGAGCGGCAGCCAGCCCACGATGTCCAGCGCCGCGGCCGAGCCGTCGGCGATGCGCGGCAGGTAGCAGGCCACGCTGGCGACCCACAGCGCCCACAGGATGCCCGCCACAGCTGGCCCCACCGGGCTCTTGCGGCCCACGGCGGCAAGCTCGTCGCGCGCGGCCGCCATGCGTGCCCGCGCCCCGCGCATTCTGGGCCACAGGCGCGGCAACCCGGCGCGGTACTCGCCGGCCCGCCCTGGCCGGCGGCGTGGATGTAGTAGATGGACCAGTTCATCCACGCAGCGCCCCCGGCGAAGGCGACGGCGAAGACGACGGCGTTCCACGGTGGTGGGAAGACGGGTGGCAGGCGCAGCAGGCCCTCCAGGCCGCGGATGGCCAGGATCATGAGATATGGCATGACAAACAGGATGACCGGCAGCTGGGCGAAAGACAGGAGTGTGAACCTCGTCGCGCTTTCACGGCGACGCCCCCTACAGCAGCCTCGGTGCCCCCCCTCCCCCCTACAGCAGCCGCGGCATCTCCTTGGGGCGCATGCCCAGGTGCTGGCACGCCGAGTCGGTCACGACGCGGCCGCGCGGCGTGCGCTGCAGGAAGCCGATCTGCATCAGGTACGGCTCGAACACGTCCTCGATGGTCTGCGCTTCCTCGCTGATCGCCGCCGCCAGCGTGTCCAGGCCGACCGGCCCACCATTGTACTTTTGAATGATCGTCTCCAGCATGCGGCGGTCGATGCGGTCCAGCCCCATCTCGTCGACCTCGAGCAGCCGCAGGCCCTCCACCGCCACCGGGCGCGTGATGACGCCCGCGGCGCGCACCTGGGCGAAGTCGCGCAGGCGCTTGAGCAGGCGGTTGGCCACGCGCGGCGTGCCACGGGCACGGCGGGCGATCTCGGTCACCCCTCCCCCATCCACGGTCACGCCGAGGATCTTCGCTGACCGCCGCAGGATCTGCTCCAGCTCCGCCGGCGCGTAGAACTCCAGCCGGCACACGACGCCGAAGCGGTCACGCAGCGGCGAGGTCAAGAGCCCGGCGCGGGTGGTGGCGCCGATGAGCGTGAAGCGCGGCAGGTTCAGCCGCAGCGAGCGCGCGCTCGGGCCCTTGCCGATGATGATGTCCAGCGCGTACTCCTCCATCGCCGGGTACAGCACCTCCTCGACCGGCCGGCCGAGGCGGTGGATCTCGTCGACGAACAGCACGCCGCCCTGTTCGAGGTTGGTGAGGATGGCCGCCAGGTCGCCGGGGCGCTCGATGGCCGGGCCTGACGTGACGCGGATGCTCGTGCCCAGCTCGTTGGCGATGATGTGGGCCAGGGTCGTCTTGCCCAGGCCGGGCGGGCCGTAAAGCAGCACGTGGTCCAGCGCCTCGCCGCGGCCCAGCGCCGCCTGAATGAATATGCGCAGCGGCTCCTTGACCTTGTCCTGGCCGACGTAGTCCTCGAAGGTGCGCGGCCGCAGGCTGCCCTCGACGGCGTAGTCCTCGGGCACCAGGCGCGCCGAGACGATGCGCTCTTCGCCCGCGCCGTCGATGGCCACGGCGTCGCGCGCCCCCTCGCCGCCGACCGTGGTGGCGGCTTTGCCAGCCATGTCGCCCGCCCTATCCTCGTCGCCCCGCATCACGCCTCACCCCCGCGCCCCAGCACCTTCAGCCCTTCCCGCACCAGCGCCTCGGCCCCCGCCTCGACGCCCAGCCGCGACGCCGCCTCCTCCACCGCCTGCCCCGCCTCGACCCGCGAGTAGCCCAGGGCCGCCAGGGCCTCCAGCGCCTCGCCCAGGGCGTCCTGGCGCGCCGGTGTGGGCGCGGCGCGCCGCTTCCGGCCGCGGCCGGCCGAAACGCGCGGCGACAAGCGGTCGCGCAGCTCGATGACCAGCCGCTGCGCCGTGCGCGGCCCGATGCCCGGTATGCCGTCAAGCGCCGCCGTGTCCTCGTAGATCACCGCGCGGCGGAACTCCTCCGGGCTTATCGCCGACAGCACCGACAGCGCCACGCGCGGCCCGACCCCCGACACGCTCAGAAGCTGCGTAAAAAGGTAGTGCTCGTCGCGGGTCAGGAAGCCGAAGAGCTGCAGGTTGTCCTCGGTGACGTGCAGGTGGGTGTGCAGGGCGACCGGCTCGCCGGCGGCCGGCAGGCGGCCCAGCGTTGACGCTGGCACAAAGACGCAAAAGCCCACGCCGCCGACGTCCACGATGACGTGGTCGTCGCCCGTGCCCACCGAGCGGCCGCGCAGGAATGATATCATGGTCGCGCCCCCCCGCCCGCATCCCCGTCGCGCGCGTCACCACGGCCGCCCGCGCCATCGCTCGCGCCGCCTTGGCTTACGCCGTCGCCTGGCGTGCCCCCGCCCGCCGCCCGCCGCCGGTATCCGCCCCCGGGCCGGCTGTTGGCGCAGCAAATGGCCACCGCCAGGGCGTCGGCGGCATCGTAGGGCGTGGGCGGCTTGCCCAGCCCGAGTATCATCTGGACCATCGACTGTACCTGGCGCTTCTCGGCGCGGCCGTAGCCGACGACCGCCATCTTCACCTGCAGCGGCGTGAACGCCGCGACCTCCACGCCCGCCTCGGCGGCGGCGAGCAGCACCACGCCGCGCGCCTGCCCGACCGCGAACGCGCTCTGCACGTTGCGATTGAAGAACAGCTCCTCCACCGCCACCATGTCGGGGTCAAAGCGCCGCACGAGCCCGCGCACCCCGGTCGCGATCTGCCGCAGCCGCTCGGGAAGCGGCACCCCGGCCGCGGTGCGGATGACGCCGCTGTCAAGCGCCTCCATGCGCCCGCCCGCCGCGCGCACAACGCCGTAGCCGGTGGTCGCCGTCCCGGGGTCGATGCCCAGCACTACCACGGCTCCACCTCCCGGCGCGCTGTGGTTGGGGGGTCAGAGCTGCCACCACAACCTGCATGTCCTACCAGAATCGTCCCGGAATCGTGACTTCGCCGCGCCATGCCTATCTCCTGCCGCGTTCGGTGCCGCGCCCGGCGCCGCGCGCAGGCAGGACCGGGGGGATGCGCCGTTGAACATAATACCATTCAGGTCGAGAGGCCCCTGGTTCAGGTCGAGAGGCCCCTGGAAGGGCCCCTGGCGTTCGGGAGCGGTCGTGACGGGAGGCGGTGGCGTGGTCAACATCTACCTGCTCGGGCTGGTCAGCCTGCTCAACGACCTCAGCACAGAGATGGTCTACCCGCTGCTGCCCCTGTACCTCACGTCCATTGGCGCCGGGCCGGCGATCATCGGGCTCATCGAGGGCCTGGCGACGAGCGTCGCGTACTTCCTGCGCGTGGTCTCGGGCTACCTCGCCGACCGCTTCGGGCGCCGCAAGCCGCTCGTTCTGGGCGGCTACGTGTGCGGCGCCGTCTCCAAGCTGCTCCTTTACGGCGCCGGCTCGTGGCCCGGGGTGCTGGCGGCGCGCCTGGTGGACCGCTTCGGCAAGGGCGTGCGCACCGCCCCGCGCGACGCGCTGATCGCCGAGGCGGCGCCCAGGGGCCGCCGTGGCAGCGGCTTCGGGCTGCACCGGCTCATGGACACCCTCGGCGCGGTGGCTGGCGTCCTGGTGGCGATCGCCCTGCTCGGCGGCAGCACCGTGGTCGTGCGCAGCATCTTCCTCTGGGCGGCGCTGCCGGCGGCGCTGAGCCTCATCGTGCTGGCCTGGGTGCGCGAGACGGGCCGGGCGCGGGCGGCGCGCGACGGGGCGCACAACGACAAAGCGCCCGCAGGGCCCAGGCCGCGGCCGGTCTCGCCGCTCGAGGCGCTCACCGGCTGGGGCCGCCTTACCCCCCGGACGCGCGCGTTTCTGATCGTGGTGTTCCTGTTCGGGCTCGGCAACCCGACCGTGCAGTTCCTGCTCCTGCGGGCAAACTCGGCCGGCTTTGCGCCGGCGACGGTGCTCTGGCTCTACCTGGCGTACAACCTCGCCTACCTCCTTGTCACCTACCCCGCTGGCCGGCTCTCCGACCGCATCGGGCGGCGGGCTCTACTGGTGGCGGGGTACGGCTCCTATACCCTGGCCAGTCTCCTGTTCGCGTTCGCCCACGGATGGGCGTTCTGGCCGCTGTTCTGTGGCTTTGGGCTGTACATCGGCCTCACCGAGGGCGTGGAGAAGGCGCTCATCGCTGACGCGGCCCCGCCCGAACAGCGCGCGACGGTGATCGGGCTGCACGCCACCCTGACGGGCATCGGCGCCCTGCCGGCCTCGCTCCTGGCCGGGTTCCTGTGGGCGGCGTTCGGCCCCCAGGCGCCGTTCCTCGCCGCGGCCGCCCTGGGCGGATGCGCTACTGTGGCGCTGGTGTTTGTGCTGCCGCGCGGGCGCTAGCTCCGCCACGCGCCCCTCAACGATGGGCAATCGGAGATAAGGGCAGGGAGGGTCAGAAATGCGCAAACGCGGGTGGGAGTAAGACGCGAGCGATTGACTACTCGGCGAGTCCTTCCAGGGACCGGGACACTGCATCATCACCCAGGAGGGCGATGCCCTTCTCTAGCCGCTGCCGGTCCTCGGCCAGAAGGTCAGAGACCTTGATCGCCGTGACCTCCTTCAGGCGCGCGCCCGGCCCCGGCTTGCCCCAGAACACGGCGACGCGCCCGTCGCGGATGCCCAGGTGGCGGTAGTACGTGTCGTCGGTGCAGTAGCCGTCCTCGCGGCGCTCCAGGACCAGCGCCCCGCCAGTCCCGCCGGCCTCGCCCGCCCCGCCCCCGCCGCTCACCGCGTGCCAGCCGGGGTACAGCCGGCGCAGCTCGCGCGCGTCGGCGGCCGCCATCCACGACGCCACGTGACGCTCCTCGGTGTGCCCGCACGCCTCGAAGTAGGTGCGAAAGACGATCTGCACGCGAACCGGCCCGCCCGCCGCGTCCGCTGCCGCCCCGCCCGCGGCCTGCCCGCCTGCCACCGTCCCGCCCGCACTGAACTGGGCCGGCCTGGCGGAAGGTGCCGTGGACGGCGTGGGCCCGTGGAGCAGGCCTGCGGCGCCCGCGGCCACAAGGATCAGGGCGCACGCGCCGACGGCCACCAGTATGCGCCCGCCAGCGGCCCTCCGGCCGCCACCGGCCCGCCCGCCCTCGCGCCCGCCACCGGCCCTCCGCCCGTTCCCGCCCGCCGCCGAAGCCACCGCGCCACACCCCCCACCGGCTAACCTGCTTATTCAGGCAGTATGCCCCACGGCCGGCGGGGATATGCGGTTGTTCGTCAGCGCCAGCCAGCGTCAGCGCGGCGCCTACGCCTCCAGCTTCGCCAGCACCTCGTCGGGGATGTCGAAGTTCGCGTACAGGTTCTGCACGTCCTCGTGGTCCTCGAGCGCCTCCATCAGGCGCATCAGCTTCTCGGCGTCGGCGCCATCGATGGTCACCGTCGACTTCGGGATCATCGTTATCTCGGCCTCGAGCTTGCTGACCCCGGCGGCCACGAACGCCTCGCGCACCGTCTCAAGCTGCTCGGGCGCTGTAACGACGGTGTAGGTGTCGTCCTCGCGGCGCAGGTCGTCGGCCCCGGCCTCCAGTGCCACCATCATCAGGTCGTCCTCGGACTTCTTGGTGTCGGCCGCAATGATGGTGAGCGTGCCGCGCTTGTCGAACATCCACGCCACGCAGCCCGACTCGCCGAGGTTGCCGCCGTGGCGGCTGAACAGGTGGCGCACGTCAGACGCCGTCCGGTTGCGGTTGTCGGTCACGATGTCGAGCAGGATGGCGACCCCGCCCGGGCCGTAGCCCTCGTAGGTGAATTCCTCGATGTTCTCCTGCGCGCCCTCGCCGCCGCCGCGCTGGATGGCGCGGTTGATGTTGTCCATGGGCAGGTTGTTGGCGCGGGCCTTCTGAACGGCGAGCTTGAGCCGGAAGTTGATGTCGGGGTTGGGACCGCCCCGGCGCGCGGCCATCATTATCTCGCGCCCCAGCCGCGAGAAGACCTTGCCTCGCTTGGTGTCGACCGCGGCCTTGCGGTGCTTGATGTTCGCCCACTTGGAATGACCCGACATGGTGCGTCCTCCTCCCGGCGCCGGGCTTCTTCGCCCGGGCGCCCCCAGCGATGTGCCAGAAGCTCACCGGCGCGCCTGGGGGTCGAACGCGGGAGGAGGTTTGCGCTTGTGCTCGCTGGCGGCGATGCGCTGGTCGATCAGCGTGCGCACCTCGGCCGGCGCATCGCCGGTGAGGAGGTAGCGGTCAAGCACGGCGTAGGTGAAGCCGAGTTCGGCCTCGTCGGTCTGGCCGGGGTACAGCCCGGCCGACGGCGGCCGCTCGATGACCGGGGCGGGCACGCCGAGGTGCCGCGCCAGGGCGACGACCTCGCCCTTGGTCAGCCCGCCGATGGGCGCGATGTCAACGCCGCCGTCGCCGTACTTGGTGAAGTAGCCGATGGTGAGTTCGGCGCGGTTCGAGCTGCCGACGACGAGTTGGTCGCGGCAGTTGGCGAAGTAGTAAAGGGCGGCCATGCGCAGGCGGGGCTTGAGGTTGGCCAGCGCCGCCCGCCGGGTCGCCTCGCGGGCCGCGGCCCCGGCCTGGACCACGTCAAGGCAGGCAGCGAGGGCGTCGTAGGCCGCATCGAGCGTGACCACCGTCAGGCTCAGGCCGAACCGCTCCACCACCAGCCGCGCGCACGAAAGGTCGGCGGGGTCACTGTGACAGGGCAGGGCGAAGCAGGTGACGCGGCCCGGCAGGGCGCGCGCGCACAGGGCGGCGGTGACGGCGGAGTCTACGCCGCCGCTCACCCCGACCACCGCCCCCCGCGACCGCGCCGCCGCGACGCGGTCGGCGATCCAGGCCTCAAGGCCAGCCGCCAGAGCGGCCAGGCCCGCCGCCACGGTCACTGCCGCCACCGCCCTCCGTGCTCGAAGCCTCGCCTTACCCTCATTCTAGCACACCGCCCCGGCGCGGGCAATGACGGCGCGGCGGACCAGCCTGCCGGCCGGCGACCGACCACTCTAGCATCTCGGACGCGCCGCCCAGCGGGCGTAGCGGGCCCAGCTGGCCCACCACGCGCAGCACGAGCGGCTCCGCCGTCCCGCCCGCGATGCGGTACGCGCGCACGCGGGCGCGCACGCGGGCGCTCGCCCGGCCACCGGCCCGGTCGCCTGACTCGCCCAGCGCCACGATCACGTAGGCGGCGCCCGGGTATGCCGCGCGCCCGATGTCCTCGCGCGACGGGACGGGCTCACCGCCGGGGTGCGAGTGGTAGATGGCCACGAGGTCTTCGCCCTGCCCGGGCGCGGCGCACATGGCGCGGTAAACGTCCTCCGGCCGCACCTCGAAGCTCGTCGGGCTGGGCCGGTCGTTTGTCGCCGTCACCACGCGCAGGACGCGCCCGTCCCGGCCCAGGAGCAGCCCGCACGCCTCGTTGGGCCACTCGCGCCACGAGTGGGCGACGATTGAATGAAGCTGCCGTCTCGCTATCGTGAGGCGCCCTTCCCCGGCCACGCCCAGCCCTCCCGCGCCGGGGCAGAAGGCTGAAAGCCCCCGCCGCCGGCAGGTCAAGCGCTGTACTCCGGCCGCCCGGCGGTCAGCGTCGTGATCTGCGGCTTGTCGCCGCACGCCGCGCACGAGGGGTTGCGCGCGACGCGAACGCGCGTGAACTCGGCGCCGAGGCCGCCAAACAGCAGAAGCTCACCGCAAAGCGGCGTCCCCGCGCCCAGTATCAACTTGACCGCCTCCAGCGCCTGCAGGGCGCCGATGACGCCGGGCACGGCCCCGAGCACGCCGACCTCGGCGGTGCCAGGCACCGCCCCCGGTACCGGCGGCGCCGGGAACAGGCACCGGTAGCACGGGCCCGCCCCGCGAACGAAGGTCGTGAGCTGCCCGTCAAACCGCAGGACGCTGCCGTGGACCCACGGTATGCGCAGGATGGCGCACGCGTCGTTGAGCAGGTAGCGCGACCCCAGGTTATCCGTCGCATCCACAACCACATCGTATTCGCGCAGGAGCTCGATGGCGTTCTCCGGCGCCAGGCGGTGCCGGTGCACGCGCACCGAGACGTCGGGGTTGAGGGACTCCACGGCGGCGGCGGCCGACTCGGCCTTGGCGCGGCCCAGCGCCGCCGTCCGGTGCATGATCTGGCGGTTCAGGTTGGAGAGCTCGACGCGGTCGCCGTCGACCACGCCCAGCGTGCCCACCCCCGCCGCCGCCAGGTAGAGCAGCACCGGCGACCCCAGCCCGCCCGCGCCGACCACCGCGACGCGCGCGGCCAGCAGGCGCTCCTGCCCGGCGCGCCCAAGCTCGCGCAGCCGCAACTGCCGGTCGTACCTCTCTTCCTGGTCGCCGCGCATGGCCCCGCCCCCTCCCGTACTCGTCTGCCTGATCTGCTTGTTCTGCTTGTCTTGCTTCTTCTGCTTGCTCTGCCTTATTCCCCCCGGCCGCCGCCCAATCCTGCCGCATCGCCGGTGCCACTATTGACCACAAGGCCCCCCGCGCGGTACAATATGGTGTGGCGCCCGCGGTCGAAGGAGGCTAAAGTTGCAGTTCATTACCACTAACATCCGCATCAACCGCAGCGCTCACCGTAAGCTACGCTACATGGCCGCCGAACGGGGACGCAGCATGGCCGAGCTCGTGCGCGAGGCCGTGGACGAGTTCCTCACCGGCGGCGACATGGGGTTGGCCGCCACCGAGTTCCGGGGCGACCCCATCTTCTTCGCCCTGGGCCCCGACCGCCCCCAGGCCCTGCGCCCACGGGACAAAGGCTGGCGCGGCACTGGCCCGCGCCACGACCCCGACCGCGACCCTGCCCGCAGCTCTGCACGTGACCGCGACCCGGCCCGCAGCTCTGCACGTGACCGCGACCCGGCCCGCAGCTCTGCGCGCGACCGCGACCCGGCCCGCAGCTCTGCGCGCGACCGCGACCCGGCCCGCGACCCCGCGCGCGACCCAGGCCCCGGCGCCCGCGCCGGTGAGGCCGTCGCCGCGCCGCGGCTGGGGGGTGGGCTGCTATGAGGGTCTTCATTGACGCCTCGGCGCTCCTGGCGCTGGCTGACCCGGGAAACGACGGGCACCACGCCGCGGTGCAGTCCCTGCGCCGCCTCGATCCGCCGCCGGCCTTGATCACGACGGACTTCGCCCTCGCCGAGGCGCTGGCCGGCATGCACGCCCGGCACGGCCGCCCGGCCGCGGAGTCGCTCCAGCGCAGCATATCGGCCAGCCGTGCCCTGCGCGTCGCCCACGTCGACCCTGACCTGTTCCGCGCGGCGTGGAACCTCTACGCCAGCCCCGACTGCGCCGCGCTCGACTTCGGTGACTGCACGAGCCTGGCCGCCGTCAGGGCCCTGGGCCTGCGCCACGCCATGACGTTCTCCACTTCGCCCTGGGTTGAGGCGGTGGCCGGCCTGCGGCGGTTGCCGGTGACGGCTGCCGGCGCCCCCCGGTAACGGCGGCGCCCCGCCGCGTCCATTGCCGCTCCACGAGCGGGGGCCGGCCGCCGGCGGCCGGCCCCCGCCCGGCTCTGCGGCCCCGCCCGCCGTTCCCAGGACTCAACTCGCGCCCGCGGGCAGGAATCGCCGCCCGCCGCGCCTAATCCTTAGGCACGCGACTCAGAGGGGGCTTGAAACGTGGTCGGCAAGGTGTATCTCAACGGCGAGTTCGTCGACAAGGATCGGGCTGTGGTCTCTGTCGAGGACCGCGGGCTACTGTTCGCCGATGGCATATATGAAGTGATCAGGGTATACGAAGGCGCCCTCTTCCAGTGCGCGGCGCACCTCGACCGCATGTGCTACGGCGCCCGCGAGCTGGAGATCGAGCCGCCGCTGGACCGGCCCGGCCTTGAGGGCATGTTCCGGCGCCTCGTGGAGGCCAACGGCTGCCGCAACGGCTCGCTTTACATGCAGCTCACCCGCGGCGTTGCGCCGCGCAACCACCTCTTCCCGGAGGGGGCGCGCCCGACCCTGTTCGCCTTCACCCAGGAGGTGGCCAAGTCGGCCGACCTCGCCCACCCGCCGCAGCCGGCGCCGGCGATCACCGCCCCTGACAACCGCTGGGGCATCTGCTACATCAAGACGGTGGGGCTCCTGCCCAACGTGCTCGCCCGCCAGCAGGCGCAACGGGAGGGGGCGCGCGAGGCGCTCCTCGTGCGCGACGGGCTGGTGACCGAGGGCACCAGCTCCAACGTGTTCGTGGTCAGCGGCGGCACCCTGTACACCCACCCCCTGGCCAACATCCTGCCCGGCATCACGCGGCGGGTCGTGCTCGACCTGGCGGCGCGGGCGGGCATCGCGGTGCGCGAGGAGGCCGTGCCCCTGCAGCACCTCAGGCGCGCCGACGAGGTGTTCATCACCGGGACGATGACCGAGCTGCAGCCGATCGTGGCCGTGGACGGGCATGAGGTGGGTGACGGGCGGCCGGGGCCGACCTGGGCCCGGCTGTACGAGGCGTTCCGCCGGCTCGTGTCACGGGAGCACGGCGTGCCGGCCTAGCCCGGGCCGGGCACGGGGCCGGGGCCACGCGCCAGGTACCGCAGGGCGACCCCGGCGGGCCGCGAGCGGCGCGGGTCGGACGCCCACGACCGCAGAAGCGGCAGCACGGCCTCCGGGTGACGCCGGCCCAGGCTCCGCAGGGCCGCCGCTGCGGCGCGCCACACGTAGCGGCGGTCGTCGCCGGCCAGCGCCGTCAGCGCCTCGAGCGCTTCGGGCAGGTGGTGCGCGGCCTGGGCGGCGGAGAAGGCCATGGCCACGTTCCACCGCGCCTGTTCGTCGTCGTACGTCCCCCACGCCTTGAGCTTGGCCAGCGTCAGGCACGGGTAGTAGCGCAGCATGCCGTCGCCGATGGCGAACGGCCCCAGGTTACGGCGCACGTAGGGGTCTGCGTCGCACAGCAGCCGCCGCAGGAGGTGCATCAGCGCCGGGCCCCAGGCGAGCACGCGGAGCCGCCCGGCATAGCGCACGGACACGGCCACCGCCCGCCGCACGCGCGCCGAGGGGTGGCCGGCCCAGTCCTCAAAGACCGCGTAGGCGCGCTCGAAGTGCGCCGCCAGGAGCAGGCCGCCGAGCACCGCGGCCGTCTCGCGCGTGATCCAGTCCTCATCCTCGGCCAGGGCCAGGATCACATCGTGGGCGGCACCGGGGCGCGTGTCGTAGCCCGTCGTGGCCAGGAGCCGGCAGGCGGCGGCGCCCGCCGCAGCGACCTGGGGCCGCGGGTCCCCTCGCAACTTCAGGGCCCGCGCGGCCACATCCTTGTCCGCCCACGGCCCGGCCAAGAGCGACTCCGCCGCCGCGCCAGCATCGATCCCCGCCGCGGCTGTCGCGTCAAGCATGGCCGCAGAAGCCCCCCTCCCCGCCACAGAAGCCCACCTCCCGGCGACCGGCACGGCCGCCCGTTGAACCGCCCGCTGAACAGCCCGTTGCACAGCCCGTTGCACAGCCCGTTGCACAGCCCATCGAACTACGGCGTGCCCGGTGGGTTCTCGCCCGACCCCGGCGAACTCTGCCCTGACCCCGGCGGCCACTGGAACTGCACGTAGCCGAAGGGCACCTCCCCGACGATCACCACGTCCACCAGCGGCACCTGGGACGACACGACCACCAGCCGCCCCAGCAGGGGCGCCACCACGCGCATCGTGGCCACGGCCTCCAGGTAGATGACGTGCCGCGTCTGGTTGATGCCGGCGCCCTCGAAGCGGTCGGCCACCCGCGTCGAGACAGTGCCCATGGGGTACACGGTCACGGGGATCGCCGGTCCCAGGCCGGCGAAGATGCTCGATCCCAACGCCTGCCCCAGCGGAATCCCGAAGCGTTCGGGCCCCGCGCTCTTGAGTTGCTGCTGGATGGCCAGGGTCGCCTGCGCCGCCAGGCGGCTGATGGCCGCCGTGTCCGGGCGCAGCATGGCGACCCGGCCCTGATCGTCGTGTTCGACGCGGATGAGATCATTGTAGTCAAGGCCCGGCGATACAATACCCGCCATGGCGGTGTTTATCGCGGCGTTGGCCAGGGCGAAGGCGCGCGTCTCGGCCACCGCCCACACCGCCGGCCGCAGGCCGCGCTCCAGGAAGGCCACGGTCAACACGAGCGTAAACGCGGCGAGGAGCGCCCACCACGCGGCGCGCCAACCGGGCCGGCGTGTCCGGCGCCACTTGCCCCGCGTCCTGAACACGATCACGCGGCGCTCCCCCCGTGGGGCATTTCTCCCCTGGTCCGCCGCACGCGGGCCAGGGGATCCATGAGATCATATGCGCCGGGCGGGCGTCACGACGCCTGCGCACCCCGTCAGTTTCCTTCCGCCCCGGAGGTCGCCCCGCCGGCGTCGACGGCCGCCTCGACGCGGCGCAGGAACTCCTCAAACGCCTCATTCACGGCATCCAGGGCCGGCGGCAGGCTCGACCGGTAGTAGCCCTGCAAGCGGGCAAACGCGTCATCCTCCCAGCCGCGCTCAGCCAGGCGCAGGGCGCGCATGAAGGCGCGGTACGACACGGCGTTGGCCCGCCGCCGCGCCGCCCGGACCCCGGCCAGCGCCCCCTCCACCCCCCGGCGGCGGCCCACCGTCTCGAGGTGCCGCAAGAAGGCGGCCGTCTGCAGATCGATGTAGCGGTGCGTGGCATCCTCGCGCAGCACCAGCGCCCGTTCGACCGACGAGAGCGCCTCGGCCATGACCTGCACCCGCGCGTCGCGGAACCGGTACCCGGCCACGTTGCGGTGGCCGAAGCCGGGCAAGAGGAGGCCGTCGCGGCCGAGCTCCGCGGTGAACTGGATGCCCGGGTACAGAAGAACGCGCAGGCTCATGTTGTACATCGTCGCCTGGCCGACGGCCATGAGGAAGCGGGCGTTCTTCGCCAGTTCGTCGAGTGTGCTGTACGGGTTGAACATCAGGAACCCGCTTGATGAGGTAACGACGTGGTACTTGGCGAAGAGCTCGATGGTGCGCAGGTTCTGATCGACGGTCGTGCCCTTCTTCATCCCGCGCAGCCGCCCCTGGTCCCCCGACTCCAGGCCGACCAGGGCCGACCTGAGCCCGGCGGCGGCCAGCTTCTGCACCGCCCACTCCTGCCCGTCGAAGGAATCAGCGCGACAGAATATCTCGAACGACACGCGCACGCCGCGGGCCACGATCTCGTCCGCCAGCACGCCGGCCCGCTCCAGCCCGGACCTGCCCGGACCGACGAAGTTCTCGTCGGCGAAGTAGACGACGTCGTAGATGCCGCGGTCCTGGTAGCGGTGAAGGAGCGCCCCCAGCTCGTCGACGACGTTCTTGGCCGTGCGGCTGCGCCACGACCGGCCGCCGCCCAGGTTAAAGAAGCGGTGGGCGTTGCAGAAGCTGCACCGGCCGTGGCAGCCGCGGCTGCCGAGGATGCTTAGCGCCGGCCGCATCCCCCGCTCCAGGCACCGGTCCAGGGTATCGCGGGCAGGGAACGGCAGCGTGTCCAGGTCGGTGATGGCGGGCCGATCCGGGTTGCGCATGACGTCCGGCCCCCGCCGGAACCACGCGCCGCTCGTGGCCTCCGGCGCGCGGCCGGCCAGGAGCCCCTCCGCCACCTCGACCAGCGTCTGTTCCCCCTCGCCCCTGACCAGCACGTCGATGCAGGGGTTTTCGGCCATCACCTGGTCGGCGGCGAAGGTGGCGTGCTCGCCGCCCACGCATATCACCGCCCTGGGCAGCGCGTCCCTGACCGCGCGCGCCATGCGCATGGCGTGCTCGAACGTGTTGTACTCGGCGGTGAATCCTACCACGTCCGGCGCCGCGGCGACGACCTCGGCCAGGGTGCCGTCGTAGGGGAGGTTAAGGGCGTAGGCATCGATGAGGTGCACGGGAAAGCCCGCCTGGCGCAGGGTCGCCGCCAGGTAGGCCAGCCCCAGGTGTTCGGTCGGGGCATAGTACTGGTCGGGCACGAACCCCTCATTGGGGCTCACCAGGACGACCCGGAACGGCTTCACTTCTTGTCACCTCGCCCGCTTGGCCCAAGCGTGGCGGCCACTCCGTCCAGGACGGCCAGCGCACGCAAGAACTCGGATTTCAGGCCGTCAAGCTCAAGCTCCGTCCGGCCCAGGAACGCCTCGCGGCGCGCCGGGAAGGCGTCAGCGAGCCGGTCGGATTCGGCCAGGCCGACGGCGTCCAGGAAGAAGTCGCAGCTTGAACGCTGCATCTGGAGAAGCCGCTCCTTGACGGCGGCGATCGTCGCCCGCGCGGCGTCGATGGCCTGGGGGGCAAGCACGGCCTTGAGTTGACCAAGCCCCGCCTCAAGCCGCATCACGGTCTCCTCGACGAAGCGGACTTCGGCGTCCAGCCGCACCATCAGCTCGTGATGGGCGAACGACATCGCCTCGGCCAGCCTGCCGACGCGGGGGTCGGCGAAACGGTAACAATAGGCGCCCCAGTGCAGGCGGGGCTCGCCCAGAAGCCCGTCACGCCGCACCGTCTCCACCAACTTCGTGCCCCGGAACAACGTCAGCGTTACGCTCAGGTTCCAGAAGCTGGCCTGCGACAGGGACAGGAGGAAGACGGCGTTGCGCCGCAGCTCGTCGAAGGTGGCGTACGGGTGAAACATGATGAAGCCGGTGGCGGGGGTCGCCACCCCATACTTGGCCATGAGCCGCATGGCGTTGGCGTTCTGCTCCCTTGTGGTGCCTTTCCTGAACAGCTTCAGCGTCGCCGGCTCGCCCGACTCCAGGCCGATGAACGCCGACCGCAGACCGGCCCGCCGCAAGAGCGCCAGGAGCTCCTCGTCGCCATCGAAGCTGTCGACGCGGCAGAAGATGTAAAACGGCACCTCCAGGCCACGGGCGATCATCTCGCGGGCGATCGCGCGGGCGTGCTCGCGCCCGGCCACGCCGGGACCGACGAAGTTGTCGTCGAAGAAATGCACGGCCCCGTATAGCTTGTCCCCGTGAGCCGTGACCAGGGCCTCCAGCTCGTCGACCACGTCGTGCGCGGAGCGCCCCCGCCAAGCCGGGCCCCGGCCGCCGAGGCGGAAGAAGGTGGACGAGTTGCAGAAAGCGCAGCGCCCGTGACAGCCGCGGCTGCTCAGCAGGGCGAGGACGGTCGGGCGCGCGCCCTGGGCCAGCAGCTCGTCAAGACAGTCGCGTGCCGGCCAGGGCAGGCTGTCGAGGTCGGCGATCGGCGGTCGGTCGGGGTTGAGGATCACCTCGCCCTGGTCGCGGCAGTAGGCGCCGGGCAGGCCGCGCAGGGACCCCCCGGCCCGCAGGCGCTCGACCAGCTCCAGGAGCGTCAGCTCTCCTTCGCCCCGCACCACGCAACCGATGAACGGCTCGCTGCGCAGGAGCTCCTCCGCCGCGTACGTCGCGTGCTGCCCCCCCAGGCAGAAGAACGTGCCGGGCAGCCGGGCGCTCGCCGTCCGGCCGATATGGAGGGCGTCGCCGATCGTGTGGCTGAGGCTGGTCAGCCCGACAAAGTCGGGTTTCTCGGCGACCAGGGCGTCGACGATGCCTTCGCGCGTCAGGCCGCTGGCGTCGCCGTCGATGATGCGCACCTTGTCGCCGTGGTGGCGGAGCACTGCCGCCAGGTACCCCAGGCCGAGGTTCTCCGTCGCCGCGTAACGCTCGGCCGGCACGGCGTCGTACCGCGGGTTAACCAGCACCGTCCGCAACGGGCGACCATGTTCCATGTTGCCCTCCGTCGGCCGGCCCTCGGCCGCGCCGGCCCGGGCTAGAGGTGATCCGTGGCAAGTACATGATATTATGGTTGGCAGTCTCCGTCAAGCCGTAATTGATACGCGCCGTCGAAGCGGTCAGTGCACACCCCCGGGTTCCCTGGCGATTCTCAGCCGCGCCACGCGACGGCGCCCGACCTGGACCACCACCCCGTCGCGCAGCGTCACCGTGCACTCGGGGTCGTCCAGGCGCGCGCCGTCGAAGCGCACGCCGCCCTGCGCGATCAGCCGGCGCGCCTCGCTGTTGCTCGGCGCCAGGCCGGCGGCGACGATGAGCCGGCTCAGGCGCACCAGCGGTCCGGCTGCACCCGGCTCGGCCATGCCGCACAGGGCATCTGGGGCCAGGACGACCTCGGGCATCTCCTCCGGCAGCTCGCCCCGGCTGAACACGCGCACGAACTCGTCCTCGGCCGCCCGCGCCGCCTCCGGCCCGTGGTACAGCGTCACGATCTCGCGCGCCAGCCGCATCTTGGCGTCGCGCGGCTTATCAGCTTCAAGGTGCCCCGAGATGAACGCCACCGTCTGCGACGACCCCGTGCACACTTCCGCGTACCGCATGATCAGGCTGTCGGGGATGGACATCGTCTTGCCGTACATCTCCCGCGGCGGCTCGTCGAGGCCGATGTAGTTGCCGCGCGACTTCCCCATCCGCTGCACGCCGTCGGTGCCCTCCAGAACGGGCATCAGGAACGCCACCTCGGGCTCCAGGTTGAAGTCGCGCTGGATGTTGCGTGCGACCAGGAGGTTGAACTTCTGCTCGGTGCCGCCCAGCTCCACGTCGGCCTTGAGCTCCACCGAGTCGTAGCCCTGCATGAGGGGATAGAAGAATTCGTGGAGGTAGATGGGCACCTCGGCCTTGTAGCGGGCCGCGAAGTCCTGGCGCTCCAGCATGCGCGCCACCGTGAACCGCGACGCCAGGCGGGTGATGTCGGCGAAGCGCAGGCCGGCCAGCCAGCGGCTGTTGCGGTCGACGCGCAGCCGCCGCGGGTCGTCGTCCAGGATCTTCTTCGCCTGTTCGAGGTACGTGAGCGCGTTCCGCTCCAGCACCTCCGGCTCAAGCTGCGGGCGCGCCTCGTTGCGCCCGCTGGGGTCGCCGACGCGGCCGGTGAAGTCGCCGATGAGCAGGACGAACAGGTGGCCCAGGTCCTGGAACTGCCGCGCCTTGCGCAGCACCACGGCGTGGCCGAGGTGCAGGTCCGGCGCCGTGGGGTCGACGCCGAGCTTGACGATCAGCGGCCGGTCCTGGGCCAGGGAGCGCTCGATCTTTCGCGCCAGCTCCCCTTCCTCAATGACCTCGGCTGCGCCCCGCTTCAGGACATCCATCTGCTCGTTGACCGATGGCCGCGCTTTGGCGCCGGAAGCGCCCACGACGCACCACCCCTCTCGCAGTGAAGCCACCGCCCCGTCCAGGGGCGGTGGCCCGCGGTACCACCCTGGTTGGCGTCGCCTCGCGACGCCCACTTCACCGGAGCGATGCTACGTTCATCATAGCACAGCCGCCGTGCCGTGCCAAGCCCCGCCGGCCCTGGGGCGCCAGGGACTAGGCCGCCGCCCCCCGTTCCGCGCCGAACATGCGCCGCGTGGCCGGGAGGACGAGGTAGCCCAGTGACACCACGATACTCGCGGCATTGGCCCACAGCAATAACCCCGGCGTCGGGTAGATGTCTCCCAGGATACCGAACAGGGCGTAGGCGGCCGGTGTCAGGCCCCAGCACAGCGTCTGGATGACACCGAACGCCTTCCCTTGAAGCTCGGCCGGGATCGCCAGCTGCAACATGGTCAAGATGCCGATGTTGATGAACGAGTTGGCGAAGCCAGTGACCGCGAACACGACGACGGTGTACGTGGGGTCGACGACAACGCCCAGCGTGGTCCGGCAGAGGCTCTGCACGACGAGGCAAGAGATGAAGAGGATGTAGCGCGCGCGGGGGCCGATGGCGATCGCCGACTGCAGGGCGATGGCCACCGTGCTCCCGACGGCGAACGCCGACAGCGCGACCCCGCACAGCGCAGCCGACGCCCCCAGCGCCTTTTTCACGTACACGGGCAGAAGAAGGTTGATCGACGAATGGCTGAAGAAGTTGAGGAAGGCGATCAGGAAGAAGGTCTCCTTGACCCCCGGGTACTTGACCACCGCGGCCAGGCCCCGGCCCATATCCCGGAACACCCCGGCCGCCGTGAACCGCCGGGCACCCCCCTCGTGGCCGCGGCGGGGGTACTTTATCATGAACGAACTCCAGGCGCCGGCGAAGAAGGACAGGGCATTAACCAGGAACATCGGGGCGGCCCTCATGGCCGTGTACATGAACCCACCCACGAACGGGCCGCACGTGCCGGCGAGGTCGCCGGCGAATTGCGTCAGGGCATTGGCCTGTGGCAGCCGGGGCTTGTCGACGATCTCCGGGACCATCGCCTGGCAAGCCGGGGTGAAGAACGCAGTGGCGCCGTTGAGCAGGACGGTGGCAATGAGGAGAATCCATACCTCCAGGCGGCCGAGGACCAGGAGCGCGCTGAGTGCGAGCGTAATGACGCCGCGCATCACGTCGGTGACAATGAGGATGCGCCGGCGGTTGAGTACATCGGCGGCGTAGCCGGCGATCGGCCCCAGAAAGACGACGGGTATCTGCCCGCATAGCGCGACCAGCCCCATGATCGCGCTGGAACCAGTCTTGTCGAGCGTCCACCACATCAACGCGATGAGGTAGATGCGGTCGCCTACCTGCGATATGCCCTGGCCGAACGCCATGTACCAGAGATTGCGCGTCACGCGGTCTCCCCCTAGCTAGAACACCAGCTCGGACGCGGGGCCACGGCTCATGAACGGGGCAACGGCCATGGTCCGGCCGTACGCCCCCACCCGCGCGAACACCAGGCGGTCGCCCGCCGAGGTCCGCGGCAGTCGCACCCGCCCCAGGACATCCAGCGGTGAGCACGTCGGCCCGGCGAGGACGTACTCCTCCTCCGCCCCCCCGGGGGGCCGGGACGCGTTGACCACCGGGAACGGCTCGCCCGTGACCACCGGCCGCAGCAGGTGGTTCCAGCCCCCGTCGAGAATGAGAAACCGCGTCTGGTGCACCTCCTTGACGTCGAGGACGGTGACGACGTACCAGCCGGCGGGACCCACTATGAACCGCCCGACCTCAAGTCCGGCCCAGATGGGGGCGATCGCCCGCCGCAGGCCGGCGTAGGCGGCGGCGACGGCCGCCGCCGGCGGTTCCCGCGCCCCCTCCCGGTACGGTATGGACAGGCCCGGCCCGACCATCAGGCAGTCGAGACGGCCGCCGGCCTCCCTGAAACCGTGGCACACCTCAATGAAGGCCTTGATGCCGGCCTCGACGCGCGCGGCGTCGATCCCCACGTCACTGAAGTAGACGTGCAGGCCGTGGACTTGCCGGCAGGGCGCCGCCAGGGCCAGGGCGCGCCCGTCGAAACCGAACTGATCGGGCCGCTCGCCGCCGGGAGGCCAGGCCACGCGAAGGACGGCGCGCGTCCGCCCGGTCCCGGCCTCAAGGTACCGTTGAAGCTCCGCCGGCGAATCGATCACCAGCACCGCGAAACCCAGGCGGATGGCCTGGGAGAAGTCCCCGCGCGTGCGCCCGACGCCGCCGCGGACCATGCGCTTCGGGTCGCCCCCGGCGTGGCGCGCCGCCACAAGCTCCCCACCGGAGGCCACCTCGAAACCCAGACCTGCCTTGTGGACCTCCCGCAAGACCCCGGGGCAGGGGTTGGCCTTGACCGAGAAGAACCGGTCGTAGCCGGCGAAGACATCGTGCGCCACCGCGATGCGGTCGCGGATGACGCGCCGGGAGTAGTAAAAGGCCGGCGTGGGGCCGGAAACTGCGCTTGGCGCCAGCCCACCCAGCCAGCCTCCCAGGTCGGGAAGACCCTCTCGAGCCGTGCCGTCGTTCACCAAGCAACCGCCCCTTCGTCTTGCGCCCCCTTCACGCCGCCCGGCGCTCCAGGGCCGCCGCGATGCGCTCCAGCCACGCCTTCTCCCACCGCGCCACCAACCCCGCACCAAGAGGGGGCGTCACGTCGCCACGGAAGACGTGGGGTTCCCTGCCGCGCACCTCCCCACGCTGGAACCGCCCCAGGACCGCGGTGACGGCGTCCCTGCCGGCCCCGCCCTTCACCGCCGCCCACAAGAAGTCGAACAGCGTGGGGCGTTCGAGCCGGTCGAGGTTGAGCCTCAGCGCGTCGTCAGCCAGCCCGGGGCACCGTGCGGCCCAGAATAGGCCCCAGCACCGCCCTTCGGGGTCGTCCCCGGCGAGGAGGTCGAGGAGCCCGGGCGCCCCCGGTGGGCTACCGCCCTCCCGCGGCCGGCTCACGACACGGAAAAGCGCCACCCTCCCGCAGTCGTCGGCGGTGACCAGAAGCTCGTCGCCACCGGCGTCCGCTACGGTGGACAGCGTGTCCACCCCATGGGGGAACGCCACCGGCGCCGACACGGGGATGCCCTCAAGATCATAGGCGGTGACCACCGCCGTCTCGTCCCAGAACCAGTCCATGGCGCTGCCCACGACGAGCCCCCGCCCATCCAGCCGCGCCGACAAGCCAACGTTGTACTCGATGGGCGTCAGGCGGTGCCACAGCACCCGCAGCGAGTCATCCAGGGCGAAGAAGCTGTTGCGGCTGGTGGATACGAGGAGGTCGGGCCCCCCATCGTCCTCGACCCGCATGACGCGCATCGCGTCGTCGGGCAGCTGGATCCGGGCCAGCTCGCGCCCCTTCTTGTCAAGCTTCAGGACGTGCCCGCGTATCGTGGCCGCCGCGATCGTTCCCTCGTTGGTCTCGGTCACCGAGTAGACGTGGCTCCCCGCCTCAGCCCGCCAGATTTCGTCCAGTTCCGGAGAGAGAAGATATATTCTTCCTTCAACGCCGGCCGCGAGAATGCCTTCTCTGATGGGATGGAGTTCAAAGATGCCCTCGATCGTCCGTGTCGACTTGATGTGGCCCCCATCCTCTATGATGCCGATCGTACACTGGTCGTTCCGTTCGCGCGCCGGCTCGTACCCGGCCGCAAACATCAGGCGGCGGCCGGCGGCATCAAGCGGCAGGACGTCCGCCACCCGCCCGCCCGCCTCGACCCGCCACTTCAACTCTCCCCGCCGCCCAATCCGGTATATCCCCTTATCGGTAGCCCCGAACACGAAGCCCGCCCCGGCGTCTTGCCCCGCCGGCCTGATGTTGCGGACGTAGCGGTTGATGTTGAAGTCCCAGATGAGTTCGAGCCCGAATGCCTCCCCGGCGACGGTTTCCCCCACGTGACGACCCCCCTGTACCCCGCTCGCCTAGCGCTCGGAAAGGGCGAGGAGTTCCCGCATCCACGGGTCAAAGAACGACTTGCTGATGTTGAAGATGTACAGTAACCCCCGCCGGGTGACGACGTAGCCATCCTGGCCCGCCTCCAGGAGTCCGTCGTCAACGAGCTCTCGGACGTGCGGGAAAGCCTCGCTGATGCTGACCCCGAACCTCGCCCGGAAGTTCGTCTCGCGCAGCCCGAGCATGTAGACGCTGATGCTGCAATAGCGCTCCATCTCCTCGCGCGGGGAGAGCCTCTTCCCCAGCTGTAGGGGCTGCCGGCCCTGGGCCAGGGTTTCCAGGTACGCTGGCACGTCGAGGAGGTTGTGGTACACGGCCCGGTTAATATGCGAGAACGCCCCGGCGCCGATCCCGACGACCTCAAGTTCAAACGTCTCGTAGCGGTTCGGCTCGCCCCTGGCCAGGCAATCAATGGAGTAGCGCCTGAACCCCCGTTCCGCCGCCGCGCTGTCGAGGGCGTCCAGCATGTTCACTTCCGTCTCCAGGTCCGGGACTGGCGGCAGGGCATCCTTCCTGTCGTAGAGATTCGTGTGCGGCTTGACGTTGAGCCCGAATGCCGTGAGGTGGTCGATCCCCAGGTCGAGGGCGGCTTCCACGTCGCGCAGGAACGCCGCCACCGTCTGCCCCGGCGTCCGGAACAGGAGGTCGATGTTGATGTGCTCGAACCCCGCCTCCCGCGCCCACGTCACTGCTTTTCGGGCACGGTCCCCATCGTGAACGCGTCCGAGGAGGCGCAGCATGTCGTTGTTGAACGACTGTACGCCGAAGCTTGTCCTGGTAACGCCGTTCTCGCGGGCGGAAGCGAGCTTCTCAGGCGTCGTCGTTGCTGGGTTGAACTCCATCGTTACCTGGGTCGCCTCGTCAACGGCAAAGCTCCGGCGCAACTCGGCCAGGAGGGCGGCGATCTGGTCAGGGGACAGACAGGAGGGCGTCCCGCCGCCGATGTAGACGGCGTTGACACTGCGCCCGGCCAGGCGCGGGCCGAGGAGCCTGGCCTCAGCAAGCACGGCCGGCACGTATGTCGATATCAACCGGCGCTCATAGCGGTGCTTGAAATAGGGGCAATAGTTGCAAAACTTGAGGCAGAAGGGGATGTTGACATAGAGGTTGAACGCCTCACGACGCCAGACGTCTTCCGGCTGCAGGTCGCCGAGGACGGGCGGGTAATCATAAAACCGTTCGACGTCCCTGGTGGTAAACAAGCGAGAAGGCTGCGTCTCGCTCACTGCTCCGGCCCCGCCGGGACAAGTATCTCTTCGTCAGTCAACTCCTTGAGGATGCCCCGGACCTCCGGTTCACCGAACTCGGACTCGGCAAGGAAGGCGGCCAGCGCCTCCTCCGGTTCGCGCGGCTGCTTGAACATCTGCAGCAGCTTTACCACCGACGGGGTCGCCTTGAAGACAAAGTCCGTCTTGGGGTTGAACAGGAGGCAGCCTTCGAAGCCCTCCCGCTTCAAGCCTTCCTTGATGCGCAACCCCGGCAGGAGAACGAGCTTGCCCTGCATTGGCGAAACCTCCCTGAAGGCATTCATGCGGAGGGCGCCCGCACCCCGGAGCGCGCTCTACCCGGCCTGAGCCGGGCAGAGCGCGTCCGGCTGGAAACGAGAGGGCCTGCGCGACTAGCCGACGAAGTGAGTCGTGCTGCGGCGGCCGAGCTTCTCAAGCTTCACAGTGTACACCTCCCTCTGTCCCTGGTTCAACGCATGGCCATGCGAAGGTGCCCGCCGGCGGGCGTCAGCCCCGCCCGACGGCCACGCCTTGAATCAGTACCCACGGCAGGAGGAACGTGCCGCCGACATTCTCGCGGTCGCTGCTGAACAGCGTCTCGACGGCACGGAGCGCGGCGAACAGGTCCAGGCGGACCATCGCGTTCTCGACCCGCCCCCGGACTCGCCCTCCCCGGACAAGAAGGCCGCTGTGCACCTGCGCCGCAAACCCGCTGCTAAGCAAGGCGTCCTCACTCATCAGGTCGTACACCACAAGCCCCAGCTCCATGTCGCCGATCAGCCTGGGGGATGGGTCTTGTCCTGACGCCATCTCCAGGTTGTTGACGCCGGGCACCGGCAGGCCGGGGAACTCCTCGCGCACGGCCGTGCCGGTGGGCGCCCGGCCCAGCCGGGCGGCCGTGGCGCAGTCCAGGAGCATGCCCAACTGGCGGCCGGCTCCAATCAAGACGGAGCGCCGGGTGGGGACGCCCTCGCCGTCGAAGGGCGCGCTGCCGGTGAAGCCGTCGAGCGTCCCATCCTCCCACAGCCAGAACTCGGGCTTGAACGGGCTCTCTACGCCGCCGGAGAAGGCCGACGCCCCCGACGCGAACGCCCCGCCGTCGAGATTGGCGACCAGGGGCTGCAGCAGGTATGCCGTGGCGGAAGGCGCAAACAACACCGGCATGGTGCCCTCCGGCGGACCCGCCCTCGATTGGGCGGCCTCGACGCGGCGGGCCAGCTCCTCCGTCAATCGACCGGGGTCAATCGTGAGATGCGGGCTGAAGCGCGAGACCCAGGTCTTGCTGCCTCCCTCCAGCCGCACCTGCATTTCGGTCCGGCTGAAAGAGCCGCTCACGCCCGAGCTGTTCTCAATCCCGACCTCGGCCGTCGTCCGCCGCAGGAGCGCACCGGGAAGGGAACGCCCGGCCAGCCCCTGGAAGGCACGGTCGCAATCCAGGGCCAGTTCACAGAGCTCTTCGGCGCGAAGCGAGGCGACCTGCGGGTCGTAGGTAGCGATCGGCCCGTACGTGCCGGGACCGGGGAAGGCGAACCCCGAGGCCAGGCCCAAATCCGCGGCTGACCCCGCCCGCTCGAGGAGCTCCGCGCGATCGACCTCCCCCGTCGCCGTGGCCGCGCCCAGGCGGCCGGCGCGCACAACGCGGGCGGCAGCGCCCAGGCGGAGCTCGGACCGGACCTGCACCACCCTGCCGCCTTGCAGGTGAATCTCGACCTCGTCACCCCTCGCCTGGAGAAGCTCCCAACCGCCTTCGACGTGCCCGGCGTTCATATCGGACCCACCATGACGTCGGCGACGCGGATGTGCGGGGCGGCCATGCCTACAGCGAGGGGGTACTGATCGCCCTTGCCGCAGTAGAACGAGCCGTCGACCAGTACCTGGTCATCAGCGACGCCGTCCAGGCTCTTGAGCATCTCGAACGTGTTGCCGATCACGGCCGCCGAGCGCAGCGGGGTGCCGATCCGCCCGCCCTCGATCCGGTGGACGCGGGCCGCGGACAGGTGGAAGTTCTCCCCCTCCGTCTCCCCCCCGAAGGAGCGGGACATGTAGATGCCGCCCTCAGCCCCGCGCAACAGCTCATCAAGGGTCGAGAGCCCTGGATGAATGCAGGTCACACTCATCCGCGGCAGCGGGGCGAAGCGGTGGCCCACCGTCCGCGCATGGCCCGTGGGCTCGACGCCGAATCGCGCCGCTGTCTGGCGCGTGTGGAGGAGCCCGACGAGCCTTCCTTCCCGGACCAGGGCCGTCCGGCGCGCCTCGACCGCCTCGTCGTCATACCGGTAGCAGGCACGGGCCCCCGTGACGCCCGGGTCGTCGCTTATGTCGAGGATCGGCGACGCGATCCGCGCCCCGATCCGCATCTTCTTCTCCAGGTACTCGTCCGCCAGGACGTTGTCAGCCTCGCAGAAGTGCCCCAGGGACTCGTGGATCAGGGTCCCCGCCAGGGTGGGGTGCAGCACGACGGTGCGCCTCCCCACCTCGACCGGCTCGGCGTCCAAAAGTTGCACAGCCGCGGCCGCCGCCTCCCTGGCGCCCGCCAGGCACGAGCGAACGGCCGCAAAGTCGTTCCCGCTGGCGCAATCGAAGTTGCCGAGCTCAGTAACGTCCCCCGCCCTGGCCGCGGCGCGCAGGGCCACGGCGAGCTCCATGAACTCCTCCTCGACGGCGCTGCCCCGGTCTGTCACGACGAACCGCGTCCCCACGGTCTCCGTGTACGTAGCCCGGGCGCTCACGACGCGGGGGCTTGCGCGCATGACCTCCACCGCCTGCCGCATCAGCGCCGCCTTCTCCGCCGCCGGTATCCCGCGCGGGTCGGAACGGGGTTTGAGCCTGAGGCGCGCCACCGCCGGGGGCGCCCCGGCGATCACCATGGGCTTGCCGCCGGTCATCCGCGCGGCGCTCCAGGCCATCTCGCACGCCCCCGGGAGCTGGTCTTTCGTGTTGAACGCCGCCCCGCCCCAGGCTGAATCTATGGCGGCGCGCACGAACCCGCCGCGCGTGCGCTCGAAGTGGACGTTGGACTGGTCGTCCTCGACCCGGATGCGCAGGGTGTCACGCAGCAGGTAGCGCGCATCGGCGTAACGGGCGGGCCTGGCACGCAGGTGGCGATCGAGCAGTTCTAGCCAGTTCTCAGCCACGGCCGTCATCTCCATCCCAGAGATGCAAGTCGATAGTCTAATGCTATCGCAAATTGATTAGTCTGTCAATATAGGGACACTGCTACTATCTGAGTCAAGATTCAGTAGGGCTAATCCCCCACATTCAGCCGGCGCTCGACCTTGCGCGAGCGATTTCCCTCAGAGCCCCGCGCGGGCGCCCGTCTCCGTGTTACGGCGGCATGCCCGGATTGGACCACTTGGCGGGCCATGATATAATGATCTAAAGAATGCCCCATGCCGCGCCCGCCCGGGCGCGGCGGGGAACGTGTGGCGGGAGGGTCGCCAGTGGACGAGGACACCCGCATTGTACGTCGCACATCGGCGCCGGGCCCGACGCGCCGCGGGAGGCGCGGCCGCGCGGCGCCGGGGCCGGGCCGCGCCGGTCGCCCCCAGCGACGCCGGTTCAGCATCGGCCGGTTGATCCTCCTGGTCGTCATCGTCGTCGCCGTGGTCGTGGTCGGCGCCGGGATCGGCGTGCTGGCGGCGGTCACCCGCACCCTGCCCAGCCTGGATGAGATCGGCGCGCCGCGGCCCCGCGTCACCTCGTTCCTGTACTCGACCGACGGCCAGGTGGTGGCCGAGCTGCACCGCACCGAGAACCGCGTGCCAGTAGAGATCGAGCAGGTCCCCAAGCACGTCCAGGACGCGGTCATCGCCGCCGAGGACCACCGCTTCTGGGAGCACCGCGGCATGGACCCGATCCGCATCTTCCGCGCCATCCTGGCCGACCTGCGGACGCGGTCCTTCAGCGAAGGCGCCAGCACCATCACGCAGCAGATCGTCAAGAACGCCTTCACCGGCCCGCAGAAGACCATCACGCGCAAGCTGCAGGACATCATCCTGGCCGTCGAGATGGAGCGCCGCTACACCAAGCCGGAGCTCCTGGAGATGTACCTGAACATCGCGTTTTTCGGGCACGACGCGTACGGGGTGCAATCAGCCGCCCGGACGTACTTCGGCAAGGACGTCGGCCAGCTTACCCTGGCTGAGGGTGCGCTGGTGGCCGGCCTCATCCGCTCGCCCAACGCGTACTCGCCATACGTGGACCCGGCGACCGCGCGCCAGCGCCAGCACCTGGTGCTGGACGCCATGGTCAAGTACGGGCTGTGCGGCGCCGCGGATGCCGGGGCGGCCAAGGCCGAGGAGCTCACGTTCGCCGGGCTCAAGGACCTCTCTTCCTACGACGCGCCGCACTTCACCGACTACGTGGTCAAGCAGCTCATCGCCCGCTACGGCGAAGAGGCGGCCTTCGAGGGCGGCCTCAAGGTGTACACCACCATCGACATGCGCATGCAGAAGGCCGCTGAGAAGGCGGTCCACGACGTGCTCGACCCCGTGTTCCCGCTCAAGCCTGACACGGAGCAGCCCGAGGCGGCGGTGGTGATCATCGACCCCACCACCGGCCAGATCAAGGCCATGGTCGGCGGCCGCGCCCCGGCGGTGAAGATGGAGTGGAACCGCGCCGTGGACTCGCTGCGCCAGCCGGGCTCGGCGTTCAAGCCGATCATCGCCTACGCCCCGGCCATCGACCTTGGCTTCAGCCCGGCGTCGATCGTTGACGACGCGCCGCTGGCGTACCTCCAGCCGGACGGGAAGGTGTGGGCGCCGACGAACTACGACCTGAAGAACCGCGGCCTGACCACCCTGCGCGAGGGCCTGCAGTGGTCGATAAACGTGATGGCCGTGCGGCTGCTGGAGAAGATCGGGGTGCAGACGGGCCTGGACTACGCGCAGAAGCTGGGCATCTCGAGCCTGGCCACCTCCGGCCGGCTGAACGACGGCAACCTGGCCACGGCCCTGGGCGGGCTGACCAACGGCGTCTCGCCGCTGGAGATGGTATCGGCGTTCGGCGTCTTCGCCAATAGCGGCGTGCGCTCGGCGCCGCTGGCCATCCTCAAGGTCGTGGACAAGGACGGCAACGTGCTGGAGGAGAACGAGGCGGGCCAGAGCGTCGTGCTGCACGCGGAGACGGCGTACATCATCACCGACATGCTGCGCAGCGTCGTCGAGGCGGGCACCGGGCAGGGGGCGCGGCTCACGGATCGCCCGGCCGCGGGCAAGACGGGCACCACGTCGGACAACGTCGACGCCTGGTTTGTGGGCTACGTGCCGGGGCTGGTCGGCGGCGTGTGGATGGGCCACGACCAGCCGCGCGAGATGGAGGCGGTCTGGGGCAGCACCTATCCGGCCCAGGTGTGGCGGGCGATGATGACCGCGATCCTGAAGGGCACGGAGCCGTCGTGGTTTGATCCGCCGCGCGGCATCATCTCCGGCATCACCGTGTGCGCGAAGTCCGGGCAGCGGCCGGGGCCGCTCTGCCCGCCGAACTGCGTGCGCACGGAGATGTTCGCGCGCGGCACGCAGCCGCACCAGACCTGCACCGTCCACGTCCAGGCCGACATCTGCGACGCAAGCGGGCTTCTGGCCACGCCGCAGTGCCCGCCGTGGAACGTGCAGACGAAGATATGCATCAAGCGCAGCGAGCCGTGGGCGCCGTACACCGACGAGAAGGGGCGCACCTTCACGCCGCTTGACGCGGTTGACGAGGCGCCCACCGCCTACTGCAACGTCCACGGGACGGGCGGCCCCGCTGACGGGACCGGCGACGCGGGCGGCAACGGCACGGGCGGCACCGGCGACGGCGTGGCCACGAAGGTCTTCGACGTCCAGGCGCAGTGCTTCGCCTTCAACCCGGCCCAGATCCACGTGCGCGTGGGCGAGACCGTGCTGCTGCGCGTGACGGCCATCGACGTGCAGCACGGGTTCAAGCTGCCCGACTTCGGCGTCGACGTGCTCATCCCGGCCGGCGAGACGCGGGCGTGCCAGTTCGTCGCCGACCGCGCCGGCATCTTCCCCTTCTATTGCGGCGTGCCATGCGGTGCCGGCTGCGAGCGCATGGTCGGCCAGCTGATCGTGGAGCAGTAGGCGACCCGACCGGAGGGCTGCATTCTCGCGCCGGGTCAGTCCCTTACCGCGTCCGGCAGCTCGTGTCGTCAGCGCCGCGCCGGTGTCGGCGGCGATCATCACCCGGCGCCGGTCCCAGCGGTCGACCAGCGCCCCCGCGAACGGCGACGCCACGACCCCCGGCAGAAGGTTGAACAGGGCGATGAGGGCGAGAAGCGTTTGAGCTGCCCGACCCAGATCAGCGTGAACCCGGTCATGCCGCCCGTGGCGGCCCCCCTGAGGAACCTCATGCCTTCCCCTCCCCCCCCGGCGCATCCAGGTAGCCGATGCGGACCAGGTGCGTGAAGTACTTGGACAGTTCGGCCCAACCGGCGTCAAGGCAGATGACGCGGGCGCCGTGCGCCGGCAGCAGGAGCAGCAGGCGCTCCTGCGTCAGCAGCACGGGCGCCCTGAAGGTGGTGAGCAAGTTGATTGGCGCGGCGGTTGAGCTCGCGGTACGTCAGCTGCCGCCCCTCGAACGTTCCTGGGGTTTCATTCCTTCGCCAATCGCCTGGAATCGTTCGCCACGGCGCGACACGGGGCGACGGGGATCGAGCCGTGCGGGTGAACGGGCGCGCCCCCGGCGCCATAGCGTGAGAGTGAGGGGGGTGGTCGGCACGACTCTCCCGGCGGTCGCCGGGCACTGCGCCGGCGACATCCACGTCCACTGCAACCAGTTCGGCGACGACGGTCACGACAGCATCGCCGAGCAGGCCGTCGAGGCCCGGAAGCGCGGCTTGAGATGGATCGTGATAACAGCTCACGCCCAGAGGATGCGCGCCGACGACTGGGCCGGCCTGGTGGCCGGATGCGCGCGCGCGACGGCCCGCGAGGGCGTGACCGTCATCCCCGGCCTGGAAGTGAGCACGCGCCGCGAGTATGCCCGGCGGCCGGCGACTTTCGCCTACCGCGCCCCGGCCGGCGCGCCGCTGACGTCATGGGTCGAGTGCGGCGGTGGCAGGTATCACCATGCCCCGCTGGGCTTCAGCTTCCCGTTCTACGCGGCGCCCAGGACATCCGTGTGTATCAGCGCCAGCGGGTTCCTCAGCTTCCCGCCGGCCGCAAGCGCCATCCCCAGCCCCGCCGCGCCGCGCGGGCTGATCGCCCCCCTGTGGTACCACGGCGAGCCCGCCGCGGACGTCGCGGTTTGGGTGGACCGGCAGGTGCCCGGGGAGCTCAGAATCACGTGGATCCGTGACACACCGCGCCGGCAGGCGTTCCAGGCCCGGCTGGTGCATACGGGAGACGTATACTTCTACTACCAGGCAGTGGGACGCTTTGGCACCCCCACCGTGGGCGTCCTTGACGACCGCGGTGAGTACGGCGCATCCTACAGTGGGACGCTGGCGGACGGCATGGGGCTCAAGTTTTACGCCGGCGCCGATTCCCACTACCTGGCCCTCGGCCCGCGCGCTTTTTTGCCCAACCCCGACCCCGAGCGCCGCACCGGCCCGGAGATCGCTGACGCGGTCAGGGGCTGCCCGCACTCCGGCATCGGCATCGTCGCCCACCCGTTCCTGCAGGCCTACCCGTGGCAGTACTGGACAACGGGGGCCGGGGATGCCGGCGCCACTGTGTGCGGCGTGGGGGGGATCGAGCTCGTCAGCGGCGGCCTGGCGACGCGGGCGCCGCGGCGGTCCCTGCTGCGGTGGGACGCGCTGCTGCGATCCGACCTGCCGCGCACCCTCGGGGGCGGGGGCTTCGCCGTGGGAGTGGCCGGCAGCGACGACCACGACGTCCTCAACGTCTCGACGCTGGGCAACAACGTGACCTGGGTGCAGGTGCCATCGCCATCGCCGGCGCCAGCGGCCGCCGCGATCCTTGCCGCCCTCAGGGCGGGCCGCTGCTTCGCCTCCAGCGACGGCTCCATGACCACCTTCACCGCCGAAGTCGCCGGCACGCGCTACCCGGCCGGGTCGGTGGCGGCGGTCGCCCCGGGCCAGCCGGTGGCCCTCGCCGGCACCGCCCACAGCGCGCACGGCCATGACATCATGGGCGTGACGGTCATAGGCGACGGGGCGCCGCTGGCCACGCTGGCGAGTCGCGGCGGTTCATGGTCCTGCCAGACGACTGTGAACGGTGACGGGTACTTCCGCGTCGTGCTCATTGCCCACGACGGCGCGGCGCGCCACTCCTACTCCAACCCCATCTTCTTCCGCACCTGACGCACCGCCGCGACGGCAGCTACAAGAACTACCTGTACCAGTCGGGCACGTGGAGCCCGATCAACTCGCTGATCTGCGGCGTGGAGTGAGGGGGGAGGCAAGCGGGCTTTTCCTGCGCGGCCCGCCCTGAAGCGCCGCCAGGTACGCCCCGGCCAGCCCGCTTTCCAGCCAGAAGGCCGCGAGAACGGCGCCAAAGCCGGCGGTCATCGACAGCCCGCCGAGCGCGCCGGCCAGAAGCGGCCCGAGGGCGTTCCCGAGGCCGGTGCTGGCCTGCAGGATGCCCATCGCCCGCGGCATCGTTTCCCCCGCCTCGGCCGACAGCCCGGCGTACACGCCGGTGAACGACGGCCCGGAACCCGCGCCCAGGAGCACCATCACCGCGCCCAGCGCCAGGGGCAGCGGCGCGACGGGTATCAGGATCGCCGCCACGCCGCAGGCGAACGTGCCCACGGCCACGGCGTGCATGCCCCGGCCGGCGTCGGCGAGGCGCCCGCACACCCCCTGCACGACGGCGTAGGCCAGGCAGTTCACCGTCATCATCGTGCCGATCAGCGACTCGGGCGCGCCGCGGGTCTGCAGCGTAACGGCCAGGAGGAAGGCCCACGCCTGGAAGGCGACGAAGTCGAGCAGGTTCACCGCGACCAGCAGCAGGACGCGCGGGTTGCGCGCCAGGGCCCGCCCGGTGGGGGCCGCGGAAGGCCCGGGAGCCACGACCGGAGCGCCAGGTGTGGCGGCGGCCTGGGCATCAACGCGGTCACGCCCCCGCCCCGGCACGCGCGCCGGCACCGCGAAGAACACGATCAGCGCGCCCAGCACCAGGGCGGCCGCCGACAACGCGAACACGCTGCCCGCGCCGGCGAACTCGAGCAGCGCCCCGCCGGCGACCGGCCCGGCGATCATGCCGTAGGCGCCCCACTGGTTGACCATTCCCGCCACCCGGCCGCGCCGCGCGCCGCCGACATCGGAAATGAGCACCATCGCCGGCACGGACATCAGCGGCATCACCAGGCCGTGCGCCAGTCGCAGGCCGGTCAGCCCGCCGCGGGAGAACGTGACCGTGTACAGTAGGTAAGCGGCGGCCACAAGCACCGTCCCGGCAAGAAGCGCGCGCCGCCGGTCGGCGCGCTCGATGGCCCACCCGCAAAGAAGGCTCACCAGCGCGCCGCCCGCGCTGGCGAGGCCGACGAGAAAGCCGGTGTACGACACCGAGAAGCCGAGCGCCCGGAAGTGCAGGGGGAACACCACGGTGCCGAGGCCAATGACGAACATTACCAGGAACGAGCGCAGCGCCAGCGCGTAAGCAGCCATCCCCGGCCCCCCCGTCACAGCCGGCGGCGCCACTTGATGCCCACCAGCAGGAGAGCCGCGGCCAGGGCTACCAGGGCCATGCCCGCCGGGCTTTCCGGCCGCGTCCTGTTCAACTCCTGCAGAAACCCGAAGAGGATGAAGAACCCCAGCGCCCCGGCCGCCAGCGCCCACTACTGCCGCCCTGGCAGGGCGGCGACCGCGGCCACGCCCCCGGCCATCTTCGCCACGAGGAAGACGACGAGGGCCGCCAGGCCGGCCCATGAGGATGATCGCCCCCGTCGCGGGGAGGCCGGTGTAGGGCACGGCCCAGTGGATAACGAAGAACGCCAACGTCGCCAGGAAACCCAGCAGTCCGAACCAGCGGGCGCGCGCGGGGTGGCGCGCCGTGGCGGGCGCAGGGTCGCCCGCATCGCCGCCGCGCGCCGGCAGCGGCCACGGCAGGCGCCAGGCCAGGAGCACGAGCCCGGCGGAGGCGAGGACCGCCAGCAGGTACGGGACGAGCGGCGGCCGGTACGGGTTCAGCACGAAGAAGATGAGCAGGAACGACGCGACCAGGAGTGCGGCGGGCAACCAGAGCCCCCGCCCCCCGACCCAGCGTTCCCGGACCCGCCCTGGAAACATCAGGCCGACGAGGAGCACGGGGATGCCGATGCTGAAGGTGGCGTGGAACAGCGCCAGGTTCACGCCCCACACGACGTTGACCCCGGCCCAGCGCCCGTAGGTGCCCAGGACCCCCAGGTCAACCCAGCTCGGATCAAAGAAGCTCTTGACCGCCAACCCCTCTTCAATGATGCCATAGGCCACCCCCAGGCACAGGAGGGTCGGCCAGCCTTCCGCCAGCGCGAGGCGAGCTCGCGCGCCAGCACGGCGCCGCCGCCGTAGAGGGCGTTCAGGACGATGAACACGACCGGGTTGAAGTATTGCAGCGGCGGGGACGAGCCGCTGAGAAGCTCGGCGATCGCTGGTGCCAGGAAGAACAAGACTACGGCCGGAAGGACTTTGGCCCGCCCGGTGGTCATGACCCCCCACCCGCCTTCCCAATTGAGTTGACCCCTGGTTGAATTAGGCGCGTTTCCATCCCATACCTGCCTGCCGCCGGCCGGTCCTGGCTGCCAGCGGGAAAAGCCCCTCCCAGCGGGCAGGAGACGCGGCGGCCGCCAGAGAAGACATTGCAGAGCGACATGCGGCAGGAGGGACGCTGGACCGGCAGGCGGGCATTGGCGGGCACGGACGGCGGGCGGCAAGCGCGGGCATTGGCAGGCAGATCACTCGTGCAGAGGAGGTGGCTGGCGTGCCGCGGATGACGTTCGGGCGCGGCATTGTGGCGTCGGCCCTGCTGTTGGCGGCCGTGGGGATCGTGGGGCTCCTGGGGCCATTGGGGCTTTGGGGGATCGTGGGATCCGTGGGGCCCGTGGCGGCGGAGGCGTCGCCGCAGGACCTCGTGGGCCCCTACTCCCTGGTCCCCGAGGAGCGCATCGGCTTGGTCATCGGCCAGGCCGCGTACACCGTCGACGACTTCACGTACACCATGGACGCCGCCCCGTTCATTCAGGAAGGGCGGACGTACGTGCCCCTGCGCTACCTGGGCTACGCCCTGGGGGCCGAGGTCGGCTGGTACCCGGAGGCGGGCAAGGTCAGCGTCAGCCGGGGCGCGACGACGGTCGAGCTGTTCGTCGGCCGCAAGGCCATGGTCATCAACGGCGCCGAGCGCGCCATCGACGTGGCGCCGCTCCTGCGCGGCGGTCGCACCTACCTGCCGGCGCGGTTTGTGGCCGAGGCCTTCGGCTACAGGGCGACCTGGGACGCCGCCGCCCAGGCCGTGGTGCTGACGCGGCCGTACGCGTTCAGCCGCGACTGGCTCGATCAGGGCGGCATCCTCGTCTGCGGCCGGCCCCCCGTCGAATACCTGCGGGCGGCGAACGCCACCGGGGCCATATGGTCGGTGTACTTCGGCGGCCTCAACCCCGGCGAGCTTCAGTACTTACGCGACCTGCACCAGCACGGCTACAAGGTCGCGACCAACCTCCCCATGGCCCAGGGCTACGCCGAGATCGTCGGCGCCGACCTGCAGGCGCGCGCCGGCTGCAAGAACGTCAAGGGCGAGCCGGCGTTCTTCGACTTTGGCACCGCCACCCTGCGCGTGGCGTACATGTGCAGCAACAACGCGGAGTGGCGCGAGTTCCTGAAAAACCGCATCAGGGAGCACATCGACGGCCTGGCCGACGACGTGCACCTGGACGAGATCGGCGGCGTGGCGAGCCAGCTTGACACGACGGGGTTCTGTGAATCGTGCATGGCCGGCTTCCGGGCGTATCTCGGCGCCCGCTACACGCCCGCCGAGCTTGCACGCGACTTCGGCATCAGCGACCTGCCAAGCTTCCATTACGTCGGCTACCTGGCCGCCAAGGGCCTGTCAAGCTTCCACCACGACCCCAACGCGCGCCTGCGCGACGAGTTCACGCGCTTCCACCAGCTGAGCCAGAAGGCGTTTGTGGCCGAGCTGGCGCAGTACGCGCGCGACTATGCCTCAAGCAAGCGCGACGCGCCCGGCGCCGCCGGCCGCGCGGTCCTCCTGAGCGGCAACCTGTACGACCTGCGGCCCAACTTCCAGGTGTACCTGCCGTACCTCGACTTCGCGGCGTTCGAGATGCCCATGGGCCGCCTGCCCGAGGGCAAGCACTTCGTCACGTATCTTCTGGGCGCGGCGATAACGCCCGCAAAGCCCGTCTACGCGCTGCCTGACATATACGACATGGCGGCGCTGGCGCCCGAGGACGCCAAGCTGTGGCGCCACTGGCTGGCCGAGGCCGCGGCCTGCGGCGGGTCGGTACTGCTGCCCTACGAGGCGTTCACCGCCGGCGCCGGGCAGTACACCCTGCCCGCCGAGCAGATCGCCCCCTACACGGGCTTCATCGCGGCGCACCCGGAATTCTACCGCCAGGCGACGCCGCTGGCCGGGGTGGCTTTGCTCTTTGACCTGCGGTCGGCGCTTTACGACTGGTCGGCGTGGGAGGACTTCAAGCACGCCGGCCAGGAGCTGCAGGCGGCGCACGTCCCGTACGCGGTGGCGTACGCCGGGGACCCGGAGCTCTTGGACCAGCCGCTGACGCTTGAGGCGGTCGAGGACTACGCGGTGCTCGTCGTCCCCGCCGGGCACAGGTTCGACGCGGCGGCGCAGGCGGTGCTCGACCAGTACCAGCGCCAGGGCGGCCGCATCATCTACCACGCGGCGGGCCAGGATCTGGGCGCGCAGGTGCGGGCGACCGGCGCCGACCTGGGCCTCCAGACCGACGCGCCGGCCGACCTGGGCATCATCGCCTGCCGCCGCGGTGACGCGCTCGCGGTGCACCTGATCAACTACGCCTACGACTATGGCGCCCACGACTTCGTCGCCCAGGGGCCGGTGCGCGTCAGCCTGAAGATCCCCGCGGGCGTGAGCCTCAACGGCAAGACGCTCACGCTGCTGAGCCCGGACGACGGGCAAGCGGGCGGGCAGGGTAGCGGGCAGGTGGGCGGCCAGGCCGCCGCGGGGACCGCGCTGCAGTTCACGGTCAAGGCGGGCCGGGTGGAGTTCACGGTGCCCGGCGTGCAGGGGTACGCGGTGGCGGGGTTCGAGTGAATGGGGCGACCGGACGGCCACAGACAGTGTCGACGGAGGCGAGGCGTGGCGTACAGGAGGTAGCGGCGGCCCTATGGCCCTACCCCCGTCGGAACGCCGCGTCCATCATGCCCCTGCCGCTGTCCTTCTCGAAGGCGGCGGCCACCTCCCTGGCCAGCGCGTCGAGCTGGGCCTGCGCCCACTTGAGGTGCAGGACGATGCCGTTTATCCACGTCAGGGCCCGGCGCAGGTCGGCGTGGCCGATGCTCTCCAGCTGCATCGCGGCCAGAAGCAGCAGCCGCAGGCCGTCCTCGTGCCGCCCGCGCTTGCCCACCGTGATGCCCGCCTGCGCCCACGTCAGGGCCTCGCCGGCGCGGTCGCCCGTCTCGCGCGTTATCGCCAGCGATGCCTGGAACTTCTCGTGCGCTGCCGCCCAGTCGCCCTGGTCGAGGTCGATCCCGGCCAGGTTGTGCAGCGCGGCGACCTCGCCGGCGCGGTTGCCCGTCTCGCGCACGATCACCAGCGACCGCTCGAACTTCTCACGCGCCCCCGCGAGGTCGCCCCGTTTGACGTCGATCTCGGCCAGCGCGCAGTGCGCCGCGGCCTCACCGGCGCGGTCCCCCGCGTCGCGGGCCACGTCCAGCGACTTCTGGAACTTCCGCCGTGACGCCGACGACCGCTTCTGCAGGCCGTCGATGACCGCCAGCTGGTGCCACGCGGCGGCCTCCCCGGCGCGGTTGCCCGTCCGCTGCTCCAGCTCCAGCAACTTGACGAGCTTCGCCTCGGCGCCGACCAGGTCGCGCTGCCGGAAGTCGATCGTGGCCAGCCCGTGCCACGCGACCGCCTCCTCGCGGGGCATCCGCCCGCGGGCCAGGTCCAGGCAGCGCTCGTAAGAGCGCCGCGCGTCGTCGTAGTCGCCGCGCTCGAGGTGCGCCCGGCCGATCCAGCTCATCGGGGCCGGGTGCTCCCGGCAGTCAAGGAGGGCGAGGTTTAGGCGCACGATGGCCCCGTACTCCCCCTGGCGCACCAGCGCCGCGCTGATGCGGTCCGTGACTGCCAGCGCCGGTTCGAACCCCCCGGCCGCCAGGTACTGCGCCCGCGCCTCCAGGAGACAGCCCAGCCACGACAGGCCCAGCTCGCCCTCGCCGTCGCGCGCCTCCAGGTCACGCAGGAAGTCGCCCGCCGCCCGGTGGGCCGCGCGGCGCTCGTCGGGGCTCAGGCGTTCCTGGGCCAGGAGCCACGGGCGCAGGTGACCGCAGACCGCCCACAGATCTGGGGCAGCGCCGTCCTGCGCGCCCGCCTGCTCACCCTCCCGCAGGCCCTCCTGCGCGCCCTCTTGCGCGCCCTCTTGCGCGCCTTGCGCCGCGGGGCGGGCCTCGCGCGCGTGGTGCGCCGCGTAGGCCAGGGCGCGCTCATGCCACCTCAACGTGAAGTCGCGGAGGCGGTCGTCTGGCTCGCCGGTGACCGCCGCCAGGGCAGCGAGGTTGACCGCCACCCCGTAGACCGCCGCGCAGCTCAAGGCCCGCCGGCAGCCGGGGTCAAGCTGGTCATACAGCCAGGCCGCAAATGCCGCCCCGGCGGCCCCCGCCCCTTCAACATCCGGCCCGGCACCCTCCGGCGGGCCGGGCGCCCGCAGCTGCTGGCGCAGCACGTCGTCGGACGCCGACTTGAGGACCGCGCGCGCCTGGTCCAGGAAGCACGGCGCCCCGCCGAGCAGGTGGTGAACCTCGCCCAGAAGCTCGGGCGGGGGGTCGCCGGCGGCAAGGCGCCGCCGCACGCCGTCATCGCGCAGCAGGGACGCGATGAACGCGGCCTCGCCGAGGGCGCCGAGGGTCTCCTCACGGGCCGCCGGCGGCAGGTTCTCGACATCGGACGGCAGGCTGCGGGCGGTGATGATCGCCCGCGAGCCGCCGCTGAGGCCGTGGAGCAGGTGGCCGTAGAACCAGGCCAGCTCGGGGTCGGCGATGCGGCGTGTCGCCGGGGCGAGGTTGGCCTCAAAGCCGTCAAGCACCAGCACGAAGCGGCCCTCGTTCAGCGCGGAAATGAGGTGGCGCAGGCGGCCCTCCACCGGCACCGACGCGTCGCGCAGGGCCGCGTGACGGTGGCGCAGGCCGGCGGCCAGGAACGCATCACCGCATGCCTGGAACAGCGTGGCCGCGTTCAGCGGGTTCTCCGGGGCGGACGGGACGGCGATGGCCCTGAAACCGGCGGCCTGCAGCCGGCGCGCCAGGCGCGCGGCCAGCGCGGTCTTGCCGGTGCCGTCCGCCCCAGTGATGAGCAGGACCTGCGCCTGGCCATCGCGCAGGGCGGGCAGGAGGCGCTGCTGCTCGCGGCGGCGACCGGCGAGGCCGGCGGGGGCGGGGTCAGGGCCGCGATCGGGGCCGGGGTCCAACCTCAGCCCCCGCTCCGATGCGCCGTACAGGACCGGCGGCGGCCACGGCGGCTCGCCCGCGCCCGCGTCGCCGGCACCCGCGCCGTCGCCACCACTCGCCTCAAGGACCGCCCCTCGCGCCTGCAGCAGCGCCGCAGCCGCCGGTTCGCCGGCGGCCAGGGCGCGGTAGAACACTGCCGCGCACCGCGCCGCCGAAGGGTCGGTGAGAGAGGCCGCCCAGCCGATCACCAGCGGCACGCCGCCCTCCAGCAGGCCCTGGCACAGCTCAACCGCGGCCGTAGTCGCAGCCTCACCGCGACCGCTCACCAGGACGCACTGCACGCCGTTGGCCGCCCCGAAGAGCTCCCGCGCCATCTCCGGCCCCGGCCGCGGGTCGCCCTGCCCGCGCTCATCCTCGAAGGCGAAGTACCCCAGGCCGTCGTCCCGCACCCCGGCGCGCCCGGCCAGATGCACCACGTGCGGCCTAAAGCCAGCGATCCGCTGGCGCAGTTCCTCGAATGTGCCCCGGTCGCATGATTCCACGGCCGCGGCTGGGCCGGGGCCAGCAACGCCCGAACCGGAGTAGACCACGGCTCTCAGCAGGGACTCTTCCTCGCGCTCAAAGTCAAACGGCTCCTGGTCCTGCGGCGCGCAGGCCATGAACAGCACCCGCAACGGCCGCACCGGGGCGTCCGCCGCGTGCCCCGGCAGCGTGTCATTGTGTTGTTGCTCCACCGGCCGCACCCCCGTACCCGGCTTCCCTGGGAGTAGTTCCCAGGTCCGCCATGGTCATTCGGCAACCGGGGCCGCAGATCCTCCTTTTTCCATTGCGGGGGCCTGCGGAATGACGCGCGCAGGCCGACCACGGCAATATCACAGTCCGACGACACACGTCGGCAGGGGATGGTTGACGTGCCAGCGCCGCCCTGGTATAATGGGCGCCTGGAACACGTCTCTGACGCAATGGCATCGAACCCGCGCGGCCTGGGGGAATGAACAATGGTCGCTTCAAGGGCCGCAAGGCCGGTGCCGGACCCGGGCCGCCGCAACGGGCTTCTGCTCCTGGGCGTGGCGCTGGCCGGCAACATGTGCTTCGACCGCGCCCTGTGGATCATCTACCTGCAGGAGCGCGGCTTCTCGCTGCTGCAGGTCGGCCTCCTGGAGTCGCTCCTGCACATCACCATCATGATCTTCGAGGTCCCCACCGGCGTCATGGCCGACCTCATCGGGCGCAAGGCGTCGGTCATCATCGGGCACGCCCTGTGGACGCTGTACCTGGTGGGCATGATCTTCGCCGGGAACATCATCGTCGCCGCCTTGAGCTTCTTCTGCCTGGGGCTCAGCCTGTCGTTCATCTCCGGCGCCGAGGTCGCGCTGCTGTATGACTCGCGGCAGGCATTCCATACGGAAAAGGGCTTCACGCGCACGGTGGGCATGTATTACGGCGTCATGACGGTGGGCATGGCCGCCGCGATGGCCGCGGGCGGCCTCGTGAGGCAGGTTTCGTGGCCGCTCGTCTTCCTTCTGGGCGCCCTGGCCCAGATCACGGCTGTGGCGCTGTCGTGCCTTCTGACCGAGGTGCCCGTGCGCAATGACGTGCCCGTGCGCGCGGAGCCGCTGCCAGCGCGGCTGGCGTCGCATCTCAAGGGCGTCCTGGCGTTTCTCAAGGAGAGCCGCGCCGCCCGGGCGCTTCTGGCCGGGACCGCCCTGTACGCCGCGGCCACGTCCACGTATCACTTGTACGCGCAGAGCCTCCTGAGCGGGGCCGGCTTCACCCTGGCCGCCGTCGGCGGGCTGTTCGGTCTGGAGTCGCTGCTCTCGGCCGGAGCGTCGGCGCAGGCGCACGCCGTCGAGGCGAAACTCACACCCAGGCGCGCCCTGCTCGGCGTGCTCGCCGGCACGGCCTTGCTCTTCCCGCTCGTGGCCGTCGATCGCCGCGGACCGGCCGCCGCAGCCTTCTTCCTGGTCAGCCCCGCGGCCAACCTGTTCGCGCCCATCGCGGAGAGCGCCATCAACCGCGAGATCCCGTCGACGCTGCGGGCCACGCTCCTGTCGGCCATGAGCATGACCTGCTCGCTGTTCATGGCCCTGCTCTTCCCCGCCGTGGGCTACGTCGCCGACCGCTTCGGATTGAACGGCCCCCTGGCCCTGGCCGGGGTTGCGGCGTCGCTCGCCTGCCTGGGCTGCGCCTGGTACTTCTTCCGCGCCAGGGCGGGCGCGCACTCAACGGGGCAGTGACCGCGCCCGGCGACCCACGGCATCAGGAAATGGCCGGCGGTGATGACGCCTGAGAGGGACCGTAAGTTGGCCACGACCCTTGCATGTCATGGGAACCGGCTGACCGGCCGGGACGTCATATACGTGGTGGAAGCCAAGCCATCAATCATGACCGGCCCACACGACCATCGGTCCTACACCTGCAGGCACGGGGGGGCACGTGCATCATGGCTCGATGATGAGACAGTGGCAGTCCAGCGCGGGGACAAGGGTCTCCCCAACAGCGCCACCTACTCGTTGAACGTGGGCGGGGCGAAGTGAGGCTGTCCGAAGTGAAGGTGCAGTCAGGTCGCGGGAGGGGCCGGCGCCGGCCCCTCCCGTCGTAGATGCTGGGGGCCGGTGCTAATCGACGGCGAACCAGTACATCGAGCAGCCACAGCACCGGACGTGGTTTATGGGCCGGTCGAGCTCCAGCGCCCGTACGCCGCGCTTGATCAACATCGCGCACACCTCCTCTCGCCACGCGTTCTGAGGCCGCCCCGGCCTTGCCGTGGGGCGTCCTACGATTGACCGCCGGCGAGGCCAGCGAGGCTGGCGGGGTCCGCGGGGCCAGTTGGGCCGGTTGTACCGGCCGGGCCGGGCTCCCGCCGCATGGCGGCCGTCAGGTACTCCAGCCGCAACTCACAGTCCAGGCCGCGATTCAACCGCTCACGCTCGCATACCCGGGCGTTGATCGAGCCCTTCGTCCACCACGCGCCCGCGCGGCACCCGCCCAGGCAGCGCGGCATGAGGTTGCACTGCATGCACTCCGCGTCGCGGGGGTCGGCTGTCAGGACCTCGGGGTAGGCGTGGGTCATCTGCCGGCTGAACACGCTGCCGGCCTTCAGTTGCGCGAACTTGAGGAAGTGCAGGCAATTGTATATGTCCCCCTCGGGGCTGACGGCGAACCCGCCCTCGGTCTGGGCGACGCACGGCCCGGGGCCGGAGAATATGTCGATCATGAAGCCGCGGCGGAAGCATTGCATCGTCAGTTGCGCCAGGCCGTCCATGGCCTCCCCGTCCAGCCGGTTCTTGCGGTAGTGCTGGCAGCGGGCCGTCTCAAAGACCGCCGACAGGCTTAAGACGGCCCTGTGCTTCAGGCCCCGCGCCTCCAGCTCGTCCACCAACTGCTCCAGGGCGCCCAGGTTCTGCGCATCCACGTTCAAGCGGATGGTCAGCTTCGCCGCGTCAGGGAGCAGGTCGAGGTTCCTCATGATGCGCTCGTACGAGCTGCCGCCGGAGGTGAGCGGGCGCCGCCGGTCGTGCACGTCCCGCGGCCCGTCGAGGGTGACCTGCACGCTGGGGCGCCCCCAGCGCGATATCCTGGCCACGGGCTCTGCCAGGCCCACGGTGCCGTTCGTCACAAGGTCCGGGGTGAAGGCGACCCCCCTGCTGACCGCGTACTCGCCCAGCCGCTCGGCGATGATGTACATCGGCCCGGGGTTGAGCAACGGCTCGCCGCCCGTGAACATGACGACGAGCCGGGTCGGCCGCTGGGCGTCAAGGGTCCGCACCAGCCACTCCGCCGTCGCGACCGCGACCTCGCCGCTCATCTGGCCGGCCTCGCGCACGGTCTTCTGAAAGCAGTATGCGCACGCGGAGTTGCACGCTAGGGTGGTGCATATCACGGCGTACACCTTGTCCGTCAGGTAGCGCTGGCGCTGCAGGAGCCATTCGGCCAGCGCCGCTTCGTCGGCGTCGTCGGGCAGGAGGATGAGCGCCTCGCCAAGCTCGCGCACCTGCTCGTCGCTCAGCCCGGCCCGCAGCCGCCCGGCCTCCAGCCGCCGCCCGGGCCGAACCTCAATTGCATCGGGGAGCAGGGCGGCCGCGGAGCTCAGCGTGCTGTACACGTACTGAGACGCGGCGCCGTCGATGCCTGGAATCACCTTCAGGAAAAGCGACCACTTCACGGCGCTCGCCTCCTTGACGACCCAATAATAACCGGACGAGGCTGTTCCAGTCAATACCATAATAGTATCTAAATTCCTCGAAAGTGGACGACCCCCCGGCGCCGGGGCGATCTCCCGCGCCCCGTGCCGTGTTTTCGACCAAGACCGCGTTGCCGCGCACCGGCCGCAGAGCCCGCGCCTGACGAATGATGTAGAATCGCAGCGAAACTTGCGGCGGATTGAATTCACTCAGCCGAAGGGCCTTGGCAGGGATGCCCAGCAATGCCACATCCAGGGAATGCCAGCCGCGGAAGTACTACATTACACACACCTGCGGCGATGTGTCCACGATGACGGTGGCACTTCGCGCAGTGATAGGCGGCCCATTCGCCGGAAACGAGTGCTGGTCGACGGCGAGTCCGCCCCCTTCTCCTGCTCTAACGCAGACATGGAAAGGTGCTTGAGCTCTATTCCGGCGTGCATCAGGTCATGATAAAGAGCATGCAGACCTGTGGGATTAAAGTGCTTGTCACAGCGTTTATCTGCGCTAGCTGTCAAGTATAAAAACTAGTGCCTTGACGTTACAACCACCATCACCGTAATATGGAAGTAGCAGCCATGTACCCAAGACCTGGCAATAGGGGGTGTTGGGAAGAGCGATCCGGGCCAGGTCTGGCTGGGGTGGTCCGTAAGTGGAAGCCTCGTCGGGCGAGACGCCAGGGCATACAAGGAGGGAAGACTGTGCCACGATTGGCTAAGCTGATCACGTCTACCATCCTGGTCCCGTTGCTTGCCGCGCTTATTCTGCTGGCGCCGGGTTTCACGCACCGGGCGATGGCGGCCGAGCAGGAGTTCTCCTGGGAGTCCTCCGGGACATACGACGACGATGCCAAGGGCTACGTCATATCCTCGGATCAGAACAGAAAGACGCAGACCTTCTACATCGACGTGGCTACGACCGGGATCATCACCGCCTACTTGTGCTGGTCGGGGGGTGCTGACCTGGACCTATACCTTCTCTCGCCGACCGGCACCGAACTCGACTCCGCCGCCGGTGTCAGCAATCCCGAGATCCTGCATTTTCAGACCACGACTACCGGCAAGCACCGGCTCAAGGTCGAGGCCTATAGCGGATCCGCGTATTTCACATTGTACAGTGTCTTCCCCATGGGGGCGTACGCCAGCAACGGGTGGACGGCAAGCCTGTCCGACGGGGCGTACACCGACTACTACATCTCCGTCAACGGCAGCGGTCACATATACGCCTCGGCTGCCTGGAACAACGCGTCGAGCTCAGACCTCGATGTCTACATATACGACCCCGACGGGACTGAGATCAAGCGCGCCTACACACTAGCCAACCCGGAACGGTGCAAGGTCTACGTCACCAGGGCCGGGTCGTACAAGGTCCGCATCAGGTCGTACAGTGGGGCGGCGAGTTACGTCTTGTCAACGAGTTACATGAGCGCCAGCGGCTGTACCATCATAGATACGCCATGCTACATGCAGAGCGAGAGCAACTGGTGCGGAATCACCTGCGCGCAGTCAATCATCCACCACGCCGCCGGCAGCCTCTACACCCAGTCCTCCCTCCATTACGACATGACGGGCAGCACAGACAAGGCGATCACCCCGTATCTGTATCAGATCGGGCAGACGATAAACAGCAAGATCAGCGGAACCCCCGACGCCGGCAACCCCTACTACTGGAAGAATCTCCAATCCGACCTGGGCTACGGAACGGACGACACGGCGCTGAGCAACTTCTACAGCGACATTGTCGTCCCCGGACTGCAACGCACCACCAGCAACGAGCGCGGATACCCGATCCAGATACGGGCGAACACTTCGTACCTGTCCCAGTACGGGGGGACGACCTACTATCACTACGTGTTCATCACCGGCTGTGACTCGAGCTACGCCTTCTACTGTGACCCCCATTACAACAACAGCTACTTCGGCAAGCACCGGGACACCAGGCGCAAGGTCTTTGACGCCTGCCGGCAGTACGGCGGCGGCTGGCTCCTGTGCACCGACTACTGAGGAGGCGAGTGGAATGACCAGGTCTATCCACCGCGCAGGCCGCGTCCTTGCCATGGCGGGGTTGGTCGTCGCTCTAGCGCTGGCAGCGGGCGGGCTCACCTGGGCCATGGACGGCATCCTGGATAACCAGGGCAAAGTACAGGTAGAGGCACCGGTACCGGCGACGGTGATCGTCGACGGTCGGATCGCCGGCGCCGTGCCGCAATGGCTGGAACTCGACCCAGGCACGCACCGCGTCGAGGTGCGGGCGCCGGGGTACCGGTCGTATACGACGAGTCTTGACGTGCCCGGCCACGGCGTGCAGACCGTGTACGCCGACCTCCGTCCCGTCGACGCACGGGCCAGGATCATCGCGCATTCGCAAGGCAGCCTGCCGCGCCCCCAGTGGGCCCCTGACGGCTCGGCGCTGGCCATGGTCTGCGATTGGGAGCGGGTCGTCACCTTCTCCCTGGCAGAGAATAGTGCGACCGAGCTTGCCCGTCATCAGGTGGCGGAGCTGGCGATCGCGGGATGGTCGCCCGACGGCGCGGCCATCGCCTATGAGGAGTACAACGGCCCCGGCCAGTGGTACGTGGACCGCGCCGGGCGGCAAACGGCCGTCAACGCGATACGCGGACAGCGCGTGCGCTGGGCACCCGGGCTGCGCGGCGCACTGGTCGTCGAGCCGTCCGGCGTGTCCTGGCACGCGCCCGTGGGAAACGGGTTTCAGCCGCCCGCCGGCAGAGGCCTCATCGTTGCGGCCGCGCCAGTGAGCGATGCCCTTGTATCCCCTGATGGCCGGTTCGCCGCCGTGGTCGAGACCCTTGAGAGTCGCCCTGAGAACCTGACCATGTGCGGGGACTTGTACTTGGTCGACCTGGCTACCGGCAGCCGGCGTCCGGCCCTCGGCGCGAGTCCGTGCCAGGACCTGGCGCGTATCGGCTTCTCACCGAGCGGACGCTTCCTGGTCGCGCTTAACGGTGCCCTGTCTGGCGGAAATGCCTACGACCTCGCGGTCGTCGACCTGGCCAGCGGGGCGGCGACGGTTGTGGACCAGGTCGGCCTGGAGGACTCCTTCAGCCAGGGCTGGAGCGCGGGCGACGAGTGGTTGGTTTACAGCGTCGGTGGCAGGGACGCACTATTCTTCTGGAACAGCGCCACGGGCGCTACATCCAGCGTCGACCTGCCCCTCGAGGGGCCGGCGGCGCCGGCGTTCCTTGGTGATCGCCAAGTGATCGTGTGCGCGCGCGGCGTCGCGGGGGACCGCTTCAATGTCGACCTCTGGGAGGTACCCGTGCACATGGCCGGCGACCGGGTGACGGCCGCGGCCGCGCCGCGACAGATCGGGAGCGGCGTCTTTGAACCCTCGCTCACTGTATCGCCCGCCGGCGACGCGGCGGCCTTCACCACCAGCGACGGAGCGGTGTGGGTCTGGCGCCCCTAGCTCCCAGACGGGGCAATCCTGACTGCAGGGTGAAGCGGCGGGCCGGCCTGCGCCGGCCCGCCGCCCACAGCCCCGCCCGCCCCTGGGAACATGTGGCTGCGGCGCTACGTCAGTCGATATGGGACGATTCGGGCTCATCGATAGGGGGTGCTCAAGGAAGTGCAGGCCTACATGCCACGCGTGGCGCCGGAGGCCCCGCGGGCGGCGCGGTCCCTCGTTGGGGCACTGCTCATTGTCGCTGCCCTGCTGGGTCCGCCGTTGGCCGGTTGCTCCCACGCGCCGACCCAGCCCGCTGCGGGCGACGCCGACGGCGCCGGGGGTGGCGGGTCCACCGTCAGCATGGCGGGAGACCGGTTCTTTGCCGGTGCCTCGGCATTCCTTCTCGCGCCCGATGGGTGCCGCCTAGTCATTATCCAGGGTCAGCAGCTGGTGACCCTCGCCGCGGCCACGGCGGGCGACCTGCCCGGTGCCAGCGCCGTATCACTGACGCACGCCGACGGGCTCGGAGACCCGTCAAGCAGTCTGCGCGCGCTGGGCTGGTGCGACGGGCCCGACGATCCCGGGCTGTTGGTGGCCCTTGCGGCGGCGGCGGAATACGCGGACGAAGGCCGCCACTACTTCATCCCGCTCGCCGGCGGATCGACCGTGCGCCAACTTAACGACCAGCCGCTCAGGTGCTCGTGGGCGTTCTCCTCAGGGGCGGCGCTGGATGTCGCCGTCGTGCGTCACGACCGGGGCGCCTCCGATTTCTCGTACTGCGCCCGGCCACTGGAAGGCCTTGGGCCGGCCGCCTGGCGAACCGCCTGGCGAGCTCCCGGCGATTCCTCGCTGCGCTCGGTACAGCTCGCCTCACCGGGCGTGGCCGTGGCCGAGACCTACCGCGAGCAGCCGGTCACCGGAGGTAGTCTGACGCAAAGTCAATTGTGGCGGATCGACATCGGTCCCCTGGGGGCCGGCAGTGCCGGGGCGAGCCCCATGCGCCTGCGCTCCGGACTTGACAGCATCGACCGCTGGCATCTCTCTCCCGATGGCAGCAGCCTGGCCGCGCTGGGTTTCCGGGGGTCCGACCCACGCGCCTGCCTCGTTTACCTGAGCGGCGCCGACCCGGTCGAACTCGGGCCGTGCGACGTCGCGTGGGCCCGTTGGTCGGCGGACGGGCGGCGTCTGTGTTACCGTGCGCCTGACCAACGCCTTCTGAGCTACGACATCGCGCTCACACGGATAGAAGCCGTCCCTCTGGGTACCTTCGCGGGCGGGGGCGAGTGCCGCGCCACGCCACTGCAGGGGGGGCGCTGGCTCCTCTGGGACGGGTCGCGCATGGCCGTCGTCGATGGCCAGGGGCGTGACACCTCGTTCATCGCCGGCGGCCACGACCCAGAGACGCTCAAGGTGAGCAAGGACCTGCTTACCGTGGTCTTTTACGATGGCGAGGCGGGAGGCGTGCGGCTGTTGCGGCTGTTGCGGCTGGACCCAGTGAAGTAACAGGAGAAGCCGGAGTGGGCCCTCGCCTGCATCAGGGACTGATCCTGCCCTGCACAACGACAGTGGGGGCCGTGACCCGAAACGAGTCAATCACGACCCCCGCGCCGCGACTTGCCGTCCGCAGATAAGGGGGGAAACCCAGTGCCGTGGATAGCCTGGCCATCCCCGCCGGCGTGAATGGAGCGCGGGGGGCAGCCGCGGCGGGAACTGCGCCGCGTGGCCGGCCTCGCCCGCTCTACGACGCGCTACCGCGAGTTCACCTGCACCCCCAGCTTGGTGAGCCGCTGGCCGATCTGGCGCCGCCTGCGGTCAAAGCTGGGGTCCTCGCACACCTGCTTCCAGAGCTCCTGCACGTCGACGCCGGCGGGCAACCCTTTGCTGCCGGCGCAGCCGGATTCCGAGGGCCCGCCGCCGGTTGAAGCCCCGGGGAGTGATGGCTTCACTATCTCTACCCCTTTCAAGCCACAGTCCTCGCCAATCCCACACCATAGTCTACGCGGCAGGAACGCTGAGCGCCAGGCACAACTGAATAATCAGGGAGGCGAACCTCCCGACGTCCCGGTCATCCTCGCTCAGCGAATCTTCCTTCACGCCTTCGATATTCAACACCCCGTGGCAGCTTCCCTTCACAAATACTGGGAGACACAGCCGCGTACGGTAGGCCTGGGCCTCGGCGGCATCATCGGCGAAGCGACCGTCCTGCGTTCTGTCAGGTACGTACTGGAGAAGGCCCGTCCTGCGGCAGGCCTCGGCCGCCGAGCTGGGCTGCGGCTTCAGGCTCTCCCTGGCCCGGTCGCTGTAGCCGTAGTCCAGATAGACACCCAGCGAGCCGTCACCGCCCGGCATCAGTATGGCCAGCCGGAAGAGGTTGTAGCCTTCCGGCGGCTCGGCCGAGAACAGCTGGGCAAGGAGGCCCAGGAGCATCAGCAGCGTATCATGGAGCTCGTCTTCCAGATGACTGGGGTCAAGGCCGGGCAGGCGGGCCACCCGCTCCAGGACGGCGCTGAAAACCTTCAACCGCTGGTTGGAGAAATCGAGCTGGTCGTGCAGCTCGGCCGCGGTCCGCTCCAGCTCGGCCACCCGCTGGGGGGCCCCGGCCAGCTTCTGCTTCCTCCCCAGCCACCACTGGATGAGATTCAAGATGAGGGAGCCGAGGCCGACCAGCCCCCCGGAACCCAGAAGGTACGGCCACATGAGCGGGTCGCCGACCTTGACCACGGCCTGCCCCCTAGATAATGGCTTGTCCCACCGCTACATACAGGTGTTCGCGCTGCAGGGCCGGTTCTCCTGCCCGTCCATTCTGCACCTGGGGATCCTGACGACTTCCCGCGCGATGTCGTCTGCGAATGTCGAATCGCAGAAGCGGGCCGCCAGGAGGCCCCTCGCTCCCCCTTTGCGATCTGGGTGGCCCCTCGCACGGCGCTGGCGAGCGCGGCTCGGACAAGGCCCGCCGGCCTCCTCGGCGGCCAGGCGCACCAGCCGGAGGCGATGAAGCAGGAATCGGGCCAGCCGTAGGCGTGCCGGCGGGGGTGGGTCAATGCCCAACCGCCGCCACCGGGTCAGAAGAAGACCGGCGTTGATCACACGGCTTGACTACATGACAGTTTCCCGATATGCTGGCATGGGTTGGATTGAGCAGGGGGTTCTGTGCCGAAGGACGGCCCTGCAGCCTCCGGGAGCTGATGGGATTGAGGTGGCATCGTCGCTGGATTCTATTCCCCGTCGTCCTAGCCTTGATTGTGGCCTGCTCTGTGTGCTGTTCGCACCAGCCCACAAGGGAACCGCAAGGCACGCCGCCCATCCTGCCGGAGCGGTGGACGTCGGTCGCGGATCTGGACGAGCACGGCTGGCTGGTGGCGGACAAGCGCCCTGACTCAAGGTCCTACTACATCAAGCAGGACCAGGACGTCAAGGTCATCATCGGGGCGGCCGAAAAGCCCGTTCTCCATCACATTGGCGCTGGGAAGCTCTACTTCACCTGCTGGGGCGGGGGCGACAGCCTCTTCGTCGACTTCCCCGTGATGCGGGTTTACGATCTCCAGGGGGAAACGCTGGAGACCCAGCAACTTTTCTTCGGACCCGGCGGACCCGTGGCCTTCGGGGATCCGGCGCGCACCGCGGGCAACGAGGTGCGCCGGATCGATTTCACCCCCGAAGGCCTGGAGGTGGGCTTCACTACTGCCCCAGGCGCTGGCCCTGAGGCGTATGCGGGCGCGGGCCTGACGATCCCCTGGACCCAGGTTGACTTTGAGCAGGGGTCGCTGGTCCTATCATTTCAGGCAAGCACAGTGGCGCCGCAGCTTAAGGTCTCGCTACCGCCCTCCCTCTCACTCATCGAAGGTATTCGCGTCACCAGGCACGAGTCCCTGGACCTGGTCCGGGTTGCCCTGAAGGTGCCGCCCTCTACCGTGTACCGGGCGTCGTGCGGCACCGGTGAGCGCACGCGCGTCCTCTCGCTTTACTTACAATATCGCCTCCAGACCCGGCTGGGGGGACCTAGAGAGGGCTGAATGCGTGGGCCGGCGCGTCATCACCGTGAACGGCAGAGCGCGCCAGCGTCGTCGCCCCTTGCTCAGGGGCGGCTGGTGTATTCCGAGCCGCCTTCCTTCTCGCTCCTACCTGCCCAGGTTCGCCAGGACCTTCCCCAGCTCTGCCTGCTGAGCGGCATCTCCGCCTCCGAAGCCGATTTGCCACACGGGAGGGGCAGCAGGTGCCGGCTGCCGCAGCAAGTATGCCGCAGCCTCAAGCGATGGGGGTTCACCGCCGGGTAATTGGGCGGGGAAGTATGCCCGTACTACCTCGCCAGTCACCGTTTCTCCCCACGCCACCACCCGGTCGAACGCGACCGGCGGGTCGACGGGAGTCCTGGACCGTATGGCCACGGGGTGGTCATAGACGAGCAGCACGCCTGGCCAGTCCGGAACGGGACCCGTCCCGGATAGACCCGTCGGCAGCTCGAAGGTGGTGCTCCTTCCTACAATGGTTGAGTTCAGGGTCCTTTCGAGGATGCGCAGGATGCGAACTGCACGCGGATCCTGGGGCGACAACTCCAGGCGCTCGCTGCCGTTTGGCCCCCCCGCTCCGTAGACAATGAGGACTGAAGGCAAGGGCAGCAGTGCTGCAGCGGGCTTGTGCCATATGGGGTCTTGGCCCGGCGTCGGTCCTGGAGAAGCCAGGTGGGAACAGAAGGGCGGCGGGAGCGGCCAGCCGGGGCGGAGGTCGTCGGGACGCAGGTACCTCGCCAGAATCCTCTCCAGCCAGTTCGGGGCAAGGGCAGCTGCTGGTTGCGACCACATGGCCGCCCACCTGGGGTCGCCGCCGGAGACTGATAGCTCCCCTCGAGGGGCAAGCCAATCCCCGTTATTCCTCACATAGAGGTTGCCGGTCAGTTGCCGATCGCACCATGCAGGGTACGGGATGAACACCTCGGCGGTGCGCTTCGCGGTGAACGACATCCAGGCGTTAGGCTGGTACTCTCGAAGCCGAGCATCTAGTGGGCTGGTCAGAGAGACGTCCACGGGGCGATCAAACACGAGCAGCACCCCAGCAACACCTGGCTGAAAGGCCCCACCTGCATGTTCAGCAACTATCTCTTCAGTCGCGTCCAGTGTTACTGCGGTTGCTTCACCGGCCAGTCGCGCGTAACACGCAACGAGGGCAGCAAACACAGGCCCCCCAGGAGCCAGGCCGAAGCTGCTTACTGCCTGGTCTGGACCGGCGAGGATGACAATGCGGGCAGGCTCAGGCACCGGGCCTTGAGTCGGCCTGGCATCCTTAACCGGCGAAACGGGCACACCGGGGGCCCCGGCAGCCCCTGACGGGGGGCCAACTACGGTGCCTTCGCACCCACAGGGAACGATGCAGCCCGCGCCCAGAACCGTGAGTGCCAGAATGAAAGAGAAGAATCTACGTAGCGCCCGCGAGCGGCCGCCGGCGACAGAACGATGACCGTTTCGGCAGGACTGAGCCTGTCTGGGCATCGACGTACACCCTCTGTTCGTCGTAGCCGGCTAGAACGTCAGCCGCTCCAGGACCGCCCTGCCCCTGGTGAACCCCAGCCGGTAGAGCTCGCCGTCCTGACCTGCGGTGAGCGCGGGAGTGGGATACGCCTCGAACGCGGCCATGTCGATGACGGACTTCGTCACGCTGCCGTCAGGGGCGAGGGCAAACACGAGCAGCCGGCGGCTCAGCGACAGGTCAACCGCCTCGGCGAGGAGCCGGCCGTCAACGGGCAGGCCAAGGGTCTGTCCCAGGCGGCACTCGGCAAGGCCAACCGCGAGCACGACCTCCCCTCCCCGCCAACGGCGATTGAGCTGCCGTCGAGGACCACAGGCACGGAGACGACGCGGGCCAGCGCGCCGCCCCGGTATTCAACTATGCGCCGCTTCAGGGTGTCCAGAACGAGAACGGCGTCAGCGGTCACGGCGTAGGAGGCGGGCACGCGACACTCGGCGTTATCAGGGAAGACCGCGGCGAGCTCGGCGGGGCCATCGCCCCAGCGGAGCCGTGAGAACGGTATGGAACGCGACCTCCCGCACGGTGATCGCGGGCGCCTGCCCAGCCAGATGACCAGCGCGACCCCCGGCGAGCAGAAGCAGCGCCGCGGCGACGATGGTGCCGGCCATGATTCTCATTGAAGCGCACTCCTGCGGGCCCCGAGTACATCTGCGCACTTCGCGGGGCGCCAGCGGAGGGAAGCCTGGCGCGAACGCACACACGACCAGGGCCAGCGCCGTGCCGACCAGGACACAGCCCGCCGCAGGGCCGAAGCGTTCCAGCGCATAGCCCAACGCCGTTCCGCGGGCGTCAACAACGAGCGCCCCCAACCGCGGTCACTGCAACATGGGGAAGCGCCCGACCGATACCATCACCGAGTATCTGGGGAGACTGGAAGCCAAGTCAAAGGCGGGTGTGGGATAGGAAGGCTAGCTGTACAGGGACGTTGAGAGGTACCGCGGCTGGGAGCTGATGTCGGGGACCCAAGCGAGCTTCAGCGAGAGCGCGTCACCCATGGTAAGGTGGCGTGAAGAGCTGAGCCGTCTCCTGTTCGACACGTTCTACTACGGTTACTTCGCCCCCGCGCGCACCGGCAGTGACCTACATGACGAAACTACCCACCCCGGCTACGTTACGTATGTCCGGACGTCCAACTGGACCAGCAAGAGCTCGGTCGACTCCACGCTCTACAACGGGAAGACCGTCGCCAGTCGAAAGGGCGGCTTGGCCTATATGAGCCTGAAGTTCGGGCCGACCACAAAGCACGTTGGCGAGATCTTGACCGGGGTTCCCACGAATGGCGTCCTGTACCTGAACATTACGTTCAAGCCCGTCCAGTCTGGCAGTTACACCATCAAGGTCTACCGGGACAACAAGGCTCAGACGGTCTTCTCGACCACAGGCTCTTACACCGCAGGCAGCACGTACTATCCCGCGAGCAACTACACGTTCACCTTCCCCGGCGGCTCCCACTACTACTACCTCTACATCTACAGCACCGATTACATTTACAGCAGTCCGGTTTTCGTTTGTAGCTGATTCCCTGACGCGGCGAGTGCGGCCGCCCACGGCCGTGGGCGGCCCGCACTGCCCCTCAGGGAGGAACTGAGCGCGGGGACGCGAAGAGTATGGCTATCGGGAGGGAGCGGCATGCGATACTGGATAGGGTGGATCATAGCCGGGGTCTTGTGGGGAGTCGCCAGCGTTGCAGTTCGGGCCGCATTTGGCACTATGCCCAGCCAGTTCATACATGCGCTGGTTGACAGCCCCTACTATCTCACAACACATATCTCCACTGCATTCAAATACTTCACCACCGATTGGCCGCCGGGGTTCTTCAAGCTGATATACCTGCCACACGCGCTGGGCATGGACATCCTGGCATGGACGCTCGGCTTCGGAGTCTGGTTGTTCACTCATCAGGGGTCGCCCTGGTCGACTCTGGGCCGCCTGCTGGACCCCTATCCGCCGTTGGCGGCAACTGCGGTTGTCGTCGTCAACATGTTAGCCGGTGCACTCATGATGATGATCCCCGCCCTGTTTCTTCGCTTGCTCATGTGGTTGGGCGACCTGTGCAACCGTCCGCCCCGATTGAAGACCCAAGATTAGAAGAGAACTCCAGGGCAACGCTCACCGCCGAGCAGATCGGGCTGATCGAGAAGGCCAACCCGTGTTGTCGCGAGCGTCACGGACCAGATCACGGGGAGGGTGAAGCGATTGGCAGGGCGAAAGGCCCGCAGACGCTGCGTATTGTTCGGCGTTGCTGTGGGTGTGGCGGCACTGGTTGTCGTCGCGAGTGCTTGGCTTGCCCTGGCAACGCCCCTGTTCCAGAAGATCGGTTCCGGCCTGATGTTCAAGTCTCCTGGCGATGGCCCCCTGGTCACGTACGGCCAGCCCGGGACGCCCGCGGAGGCTGTCGTGTGGCATCCCATGGGCAGCACCACGCTTGAGGTTCAAGAGGTCAGGCGGGACTATCTTATGGACGATGGCACACAGGCACAAGCCGCCATCGCGGTTGCCGAGGATGCTGACGGTAACCGGTGGCTCCAGGCAGCGGAAGGAACCAGCGGACTTGAATCATCCCCTGCCCGTTCGCAGTACTTCTTCCAGGGCGGAAGACAGTTGTACCTGGTAGATGCGAAATCACTAGATGTCACCCCTCTGACGTCCTGGGAGTACCAGGGGAAGTCCGTGTACCGTCTCGCCGAGGAACGAGGCCGTGCGGTCCATTGGGTCCACCACCCGCTATGGCTCCCGATGGGGGCTCGGTCGTGTTCGGGACAGACCGGTCGGGCACAAACCAAATCTGGAGAGTCAGCGTGACAGATCGTCAGGAAACGGTGTTGGCGGATTCCGGCGAGCGGGTCTGGTTGCCGCGCTTCTGGGCGGACGACGGCCGGCTGCTGATAGAGGATTCCCAGGATCAAGGCGGGAGCAACTTCTTCGTCCTTGACCCCCAGTCAGGGGCAACCGAGTTCCTCGTTCACGGGATGCTGAGCGATGTCTGCGCACCCTTCGTCATCACTCTTGATGATGTCGAGCAGACAGGCGGTTTGCTCTTGTACGACGTGAACCGCCGGACCTCCGTGTCTATCCCGCCAGCCCCTGAGGGCGCCAGGTATCAGTTTCCCTTTGTAGTCTCGCCCGACCGCGCGAGGCTCGCCATGTGGCTTGCGGGTAGGCAGGGCACCCGCCTTCTGGGTGTCCTGGATTTGGCTGCGAGTCCGGTAGTTGTGGCATCGTATCCTGAACCTCAAGGGGCGCGAGGATCGGGGTGGCTAACGTGGCTCGATGATGACACGGTGGCCATCCAGTGCGGCAACAAGAACCTCCCCGGCAGCGCTACCTATGCGTTGAAGGTAGGTGGGGCAAAGTGAGGCGATCGAGGCGCACTCGCTCCGCTGCAACGCTGGTGCTGCTGGCAATGGCCGTAGCGGTCCTGGCGACCTTCGGCGCGTGTGGGTGCAGCCATGACAGGGCGGAAGGGAGTACTCCTCCGGGTGAAGCCCCTGCTCACCATGATACCGAACGCGCATGGCCGACCTCCATACCGGGAACCAGCGCCCTGCCGTTTCCCCCGAACGAAATCGAGAGGACCTGGCCTGTCGGGTCCGACAAAACGCTTGTTGCTCAGCGCCTAACCGAGAACGAATTCGACCTGTGCTACCACTTGGCGGCCCACGGCCAGTGCACCACTATCGTGGAAGCCATGTATAAGGCCGAAATGCAATCCGTGTCACCCTCCGCGATCCAGTTTGTCTGCCACGGTTACAACGACACCCCGTTCATCGCCTTTCCGTACCTGCTGATTTACGACGTGGCTAGCGGCACGAAGGAGGAACACAATCTCCCGCACCCTCCTGGGCAAGCCGTGGAGTTCGGAGGCTGGGGCATCGAGAAAGGGCAGCTCGTCACCCTCATAGAATTGGCGCAAGGTGGCGTCAGGATACAGTTTGGGACCGCAAAGGAGACGCTCCCGGCATACCCCGGGCCCATTCCCTATATCCCGCACACAGCGGCGCAATGGAGCAGCGAGCGGGGGGCCTTGACGTTGCGGTTCAGAGGGACGGAGCCGGTCCCCGCAGTAGTCGAGGAAGTGGCCACCCTCGCGGGCGGGTGTCTGCGGAGTGCTTCGCTGAATTGCGACGGGAACGATGCTCTGCTGTCGCTTTACCTCGACCAGCCCCGGGAGTACTACATTACACACACCTACGGGGATCCATGTACGATGACGGTGCACTTCGCGCAGTGAAGACACGCGGCTTCCCAGGCCCTTCGCTGCTCGAACCGCAGCCGGCGGACTAGAACGTCAGCCGCTCCAGGACCGCCCTGTCCCTGGTGAACCCCAGCCGGTAGAGCTCGCCGTCCTGACCTACGGCGAGCGCGGGGGTGGGATACGCCTCGAACGCGGCCATGTCGATGACGGACTTCGTCACGCTGCCGTCAGGGGCGAGGGCAAACACGAGCAGCCGGCGGCTCAGCGACAGGTCAACCGCCTCTGCGATGAGCCGGCCGTCAGCGGCAAACCCCAGGGGCGTCACCCCGCGAAGCTCGCCGTCAGTTGACACAGACCAGCGGTCCCGGCCGTCGGCGCAGACCCTCGCCGTGTGCTGGTCCACGTACCGTACGCCATAGCGCGCATTACTCCCCCGGAAGCTGAGACCGTCAACGGGCTGACCAAGGGTCTGTCCCAGGCGGCACTCGGCGAGGCCAACCGCGAGCACGACCTCCCCGCCCCGTCCCAGCTTGAGTGACAGCCACGCCGTGGCACCCAGTTCGTCCGGCACAGCCCAGCGCTGGCGCACGTCGCCCCTCGGAGTAAGGCGCAGCACATAGCCGGTCGGCGGGTCGTACACGTACCAGTCGCCCTCCCCGCCAACGGCGATTGAGCCGCCGTCAATGACGGCCGGCACGGAGACGACGCGGGTCAGCGCGCCGCCCCGGTATTCAACTATGCGCCGCTTCAGGGTGTCCAGAATGAGAACGGCGTCATCGGTCACAGCGTAGGAGGCGGGCACGCGACACTCGGCGTTGTCAGGGAAAACCCCACCGAGCTCGGCGGGACCATCGCCCAGCGGAGCCGTGAGAACGGTGTGGAACGCGACCTCCCGCACGGCAATCGGGGGCGCCTGCTGCTCAACCGGCCGATCGGCGCAACCCCCGACCAGCAGGAGCAGTGCCGCAGCGAGAACGGCCCCAACCGTGATCCTCACTAGATTCCCCCCGTGCCTGCCAATCATGGAGTAGGATCAATCGCGTACAGTCTGCGCAACGAGTAGCCCTTCGTTGAAACCCATGACCAGGTACGGGTTGTCGACTGACACTTGTCCTTGAGAATGTCCGTGCAACATTCCTTGGCATTTATCCCGCTTGAGTAAGTGCTGTAGTAGAACAGGACGTGTTTACTTCGGTTGATGTAGATGTCCATGTAAAGCTTCTGTGAATCGGAAATCGGATACGACTCGTAGTCCCACAGGTCATAGGTGGAGTACCGGACGCCGTACTCTGCGCATGCTGACACAAATCCAGCGCAGTCAAGGCCCGCCGTTCCAGCCTTGTAGTTGCCGGAACAGTTGATGTTGCCGGCGAATTCGCCGTCACTCATTGCGTCTCCAAAATTGATCCAAGTGGGCACACTCGCCGTATCCACGCTGTCAAAGCCACCCCAGCAGTACGGGATGCCCGTCACTGCGGTGCCGTAAGGAGTCGTCTGGAGCCAGTCGGGCTTAGTTACCCCAGACGGAACGGGCCAGCCGTTGGCCTCATTGAATGTCCAACCGTAGCCTATGTTCAGGCTGCAATTCGAGTTCACCTGCTGACGAGTCACGTCAGGAGGGACATCAAGCGCGCCTGTCTCGGACGCGCGATGCTGGAGACCTGCGAGTTCCTGCTTCCATTGTGCTTCAATTGCCTCGATTCTGGAGTCATATTTCCTGCCAAACTCGATACGGTCAACCGCAACCCCGTGCTGCAAGGGTCTCATTAGAAACACCGAGCCGTCGGCCGTTACGGACAGCCAGCGGGAGGGCCACGACCAGAGTCCATCCATGGGCAGGTTCGCCACGCCGGCTCGATTCCCTGCGGGCTCGTACTTGCAGACCAGTAGGTCGCCCGCCACGACGCTGCTGTCTGCAAAATCACAGTAGCTTATGTACACATTCCCCAGTCCGTCAATAGCCCACACCCTCACCTCCCGGGGCTGTCTCCGAGCCCGTATGTCCGCGACAAAGCTGCCGCAGTGGAATCGGGAGCGTGTTGCATCAGGGCCGTAGGTGAGACTGCCTCCCAAGTGAGCATACGGCTCCATCCACTGACCACCAAGGGCAAGAGAATCCAGCTCGAGTTCACCCAACTCGGCAGAAATCAAGAGGGGTTGCCCGGCACGACCAAGGCCTAAGGAGAGCCCCTTGTCCTCCAACCAGAGAGGTATGGGCCATGTGCGGACCTGGCTACCCTTTGCATCCAGAGCGAGCACGCAGCACTCGTCACCCATGGCCAACACGAACGTCAACCCATCCATGCCCATAACCATGTCAACAGCGTGTGTACCGGCGGATAGAGGCATCACGCGTACAACCTTAGAGGCCTTGATTAATGAGTCTGGTTTTCTGGGAGTCGAGGATGCGAACCGTGCCGTCAGGCAGAACCCAGAAGGCTTCGGGCCCGATTGTCTCGATGCCGGGCAGGTCGGGAGAGTATCCTATCTCTTGCTCGCCATCCCCAGCTGGAACCCACACGTATCTTTCGAGAGTGGCGTACTCCTGACCCTTCGCAGTCCCTGAACTGCTGACACCCCCCACAGTTGCCAAGAATAAACAGACGAATAGAAGGCCGATCGCCACCGTTACGGACGATCTGATCATGCCATTACCCCCCTTGTCTCAAGTATACATGGAAATATACGGCGTGTAAAGGTGCTGGTCGCCGAGTGGGATGCCCGAACACCTGGAGGCCTTGGGGTTCAGAGGCGGGACTGTTCTGGACGGCCGACTTGAGGTCGCGACCGCCTGTCAACACCGGCGTTCTCTTGACCCCCTGGCGGCGGTTGGGAATTGCCACCCGCGCCGGCACGCCTACGGCTGGCGTGATTCCCGCCCCATCACCTCCGGCTGCGCCGGTTGACCGCCGAAGAGGCCGGCGCGTTTCTTCTCCCGCAGGCAGTAGCTGTCGCCGCGGATGTTCAGGACGTGGCTGTGGTGCAGCAGCCGGTCAAGGATGGCTGTGGCGATGACCGCGTCGCCCAGGACATCGCCCCAGTCGCCGAAGCCCTTGTTGGAGGTCAGCGCGATGCTGCCGCGCTCGTAGCGGGCCGAGACGAGGGAGAAGAGCACGGTGGCGGCGAGGCGGTCGTAGAGCCAGACGCCGAACCCGTCGATGACCCGCACCTTGGGCGCAAGGCAAACGCGCAGGCGGCGGCTGAGCTGGTGGTCGGCCTGCGCCCGGCGGAGATCCTCCAGGAGGTAGCTGTCGTCCTAGGCCCTCACTGCTGAATCTCCAAGCGCACGCCGTCGATGAGCTGGAACGTGGGCCACACCCGAAGCGTCCAGCGGCCGGCCACGAGATCCTCGTGCCCAGGCTCGATGGCGATTTCAATGAGCTGGGTCCCATCGGGGCACACTTCGTAGCGCACGTCGCTGAGGGAAACCTCGTGCACAGCACCATTGAGGTCGACCAGGAACCCAGCGACGAGGGCTCGACTCGCCGGGCCCAGGCGGGCGATCGCCAAGCTTCGCACTCCGAACACGAACATATCCCCTGCAAACTCAAACACGCGACACGTCCCGTTGCTCCAATCAGGCACTTGCATCATCGATCACCCCGCTAACATTCCCTGCCGGTGGCGGGACCCTGGCGATCCCGTGTCTGCCGGCTGCCCGCCAGCCTGCCCAAGGACACGACGGCGTATAGCGCAGCCAGGGTCACCAGCATGCCGACACAGCAGAGGCTCAGGCGCGGGCCGATCAGGCCGACGAGTGGGCCGGCAATGGCCATCGACACTGCCTGGGCGGCGAACATGGATGCCTCATACATGGCGAAGACGCGGCCGCGGTAGGCGGGGGCGGTGCCGGCCTGCAAGATCGTGACCCCTGCCGTCATCAGCGGCGAGTTGGCCAGGCCGCTCAGTATTGCCGCCAACAATGCGACGGTGAACACCGGCGAATACGCCAGGACGAAAGTGGATACCGCAAGGATGGCCAGGGAAGCCGTATACAGGGGAACTGGCCGCAACCGGACCGTGACGGCCGACACCAGGAGCGTGGCAGCCAGCATGGCAAAGCCGGTGGCGCTCATCAGGACGGCGGTGTATTCCTGCCGCAGGTGCAGGGAGCGCGTGATGAGGGTCAACTCCATGATCTGGAGACCTCCACCGCCGAGCATCGTCAGCATCATTGAAACCGTCACGCCCGAGATCGGCCGGCTGCCAAGGGCGTAGCGCAGGCCCTCGATGAGCTCACTCAGGAATGGCCGCCCGGCCTCATGTGGCCCGGCGTCCTCGGCCTTCTCGGCAGGCACCCGCATGAGCCAAATCATCAGCGCCGAAAAGAGGAACGTGCCGGCGTCGAACAGGAACGCGGATGTGGGCCCGAAGAACATCCAGATCGCAGCCCCGATGGCCGGGCCCAGCGCCACGCTGAGCCCGACCGTGACGCCGAGCAAGCTGTTGGCGGCGACCGAGGTGGGTGGGGGCGACCAGACGCGGGATGAGGGCGTTCTTCGCCGGGCGGAAGAGGCAGGCGACCGAGGACATGAGAAAGCCTATGGCATATACAGGCCAAGCCGCGCGCAAGGCTATCGAAGCAAGCAGTAAGGCAGCGAGCGCGGCCCGGATTAGGTCGGCGAGGATCATCGTTCGACGTTTGTCCCAGCGGTCGACGAAGACCCCGGCCGCGGGGCCAAACAGCAGCAGCGGTACGTGACGGCATACCAGCATGGCCGACAGCGCGAGAGCAGACCCGCCGGTGACCGAGTTGACCCAGAACAAGAGGACAGGCTCCAGGATGAAATCCCCGACGTAGGAGACGGCCTGGCCCATCCACAGCAACGAAAAATCCCGCTGCTTGATCACCGCCAGCAACGCATCTCCCCCCAATCCTGTGTCGGCCAGTACATCCACTTCGCGCCATTCCTGAAAGCTCCTCCTTCTAGGCCTACAGTTCATGCTAGGGGTACCAACATCCCTTTCGCGACGTGGCTAGCGGCACGAAGGAGGAACACCATCTCCCGCACTCTCCTGGGCAAACCGTGGAGTTCGGAGGCTGGGGGATCGAGAAGGGGCAAATGCTTACCCTCATAGAATTGGCGCAAGACGGCATCAAGATGCAATTTGGGACCGCCAAGGAGACGCTCCCGGCATACCCCGGGCCCATTCCCTATATCCCCGCAGTGGAGCAGCGAGGACGGGGCCTTGACGTTGCGGTTCAGAGGGACGGAGCCGGTCCCCGCAGTAGTCGAGGAAGTGGTCACCCTCGCAGGCGGGCATCTGCGGAGTGCTTCGCTGAATTGCGACGGGAATGATGCTCTGCTGTCGCTTTACCTCGACCAGCCACGGGAGTACTACATTACACACACCTACGGGGATCCGTGTACGATGACGGTGCACTTCGCGCAGTGAAGACACGCGGCTTCCCAGCCACTCCGCTGCTCGAAGCACTCGCCGAGGCCAGCCGCGAGCGCGACCTCCCCGCCGCCCCGCCCCGGTATTGAACCGCCTACGCGGGCTTCTCCGGCTTCCTGAACAAGGCCTTGAACAGTGTGCGAAACTCCTTGTCACCCTCGAGCGAGCATATGTCCAGTTCGTAGTTGGCCGCGGCGAGCAGCCGGTCATTGGCGAAGCCCTTGCCGGAAGTCTTGCCCTCGTAGGTGAAGTAGGCGACCAGCACCCTGATGCCGTTCTTGTTGAGCGCCCGCACAAGCGGCACGAAATCGCCGTCACCCGTGACCAGGACCGCAATGTCGATCTGGTTCTTGACCCCGACCTGCAGCGCGTCAACGGCCAGGGCGACGTCAACCCCCTTCTCCTGCTCGGACGCGGACATGGGCAGGTGCTTGGCCTCTATGCCGGCGTGCATCAGGTCGTGGTGCAGGTTCCTGTCCCGGCGCAGCTGGCGTTCTTCGGCATGGGAAGACGTGAACAGGCCCTGAAACCAGGCCGCGTACACGACCTTGTAGGCGAAGAACCCTGGCTCCTTCGTGCGCACGTACTCCTGCAGCAGCCGGTGAAGCTCCTTGAAGTCCAGCCATCCCAGTTGACGGTCATGGTAGAAGTAGTTCTGTGAGCGCGCGAAGAACGTGCCATCGTAGAAGACGCCGAGCCTGCAGATGCCGTTGTCGAGCACGGGGATCCCTCCTTCTCGCGCAAGGGTCTGGCAGCCCGGCGCCGCTGCGAGGGTGAGTGCGGGGGCAGTCGTAGTCAAGAAGGGGTTTCCATGCCGGCAATGCTGCTGCCATGCAATAGTATACCAGGTAAGCGCTCGCCTGTACAGGAATGCCCTGGAAGGCCAGCGAATACCCTGATCATTTGATGAAGCAGGGGGACTGCAGGCGATGCGCCGCCACATGCAGTACGGTATCGACCTGGGGGCGACGAACTCGCGCGTGGCGTGCTGCGAAGGAACGCAAGTGCGCATCGTCCCGAACAGCGAACATGCGAGCCTCACCCCCTCCGCGGTCAGGGTACTGCGGGGCGGCGAGGTGATAGTCGGTCACAGGGCCTATAGGGCGCAGGTGGGCGATCCTGAGAACGTCGCGACGTTGTTCTCGGCTCGGATGGGAACGAAGGACAGCTTCACGTTCCCGGCCTCGGGACGCACCATGTCCGCGGAGGAGCTCGCGGCAGAGGTGCTCAAATCGCTGCGCGCGGACGTACAGAGGGAGACTGGCGATGACATGACTAGTGCCGTCATTGCCATGCCCCTCGCGGCTGGCATGCAGCACTGTAAGGCGATCACGCGTGCCGCTCAACTGGCCGGGGTGACCGGGTGCGTGTTGCTGCCCGCCCCTATTGCCGCCGCCATGGCATGCGGCATCACTTCGGTCGCGGCAGAACAGCATTGGCTTGTATTTGACCTTGGAGGTGGAAGCCTGGACGTCGCCATCGTGGCAAGCGGCAAGGAAGAACCAAACGTCATGGCGCACTGGGGCAGTAACCGGGTCGGCGGGAGAAGCATTGACCTCGCGCTCGCCGAGACCCTCTTCCTGTCCCTGCTCGGGCGTGGATTTGCCCTGCCACAGCCCGGGGCCCCGGTCTACCGCCGGTTTATCCGGCTGCTTCTCTTGAAGGCGGAGGCAGCCAAGATCGCCCTGGATACCGCGCCAAACACGACGGTCACCCTCTCCGGGCTTGGTGAAGACCGTAGCGGCAAACCCATAGAGGCCGAGCTGAGCGTCACCCAATCGCAGTTGGCGAATCTGATGGAGCCGCTATTGCATCGTTGTCTGGCCACGGTGGGACGGGCCCTTGAGGCCGCCCGCATCTCGGCAGGCGACATCGCCAAGACCATACTTGTCGGCGGCACAACTCTAATGCCCGTTGTCCGCGGCATTCTGAGGGATCGCCTCGGCGCCAGCATCGACTCCTCCGTGGACCCCATGACGGTGGTGGCGCGCGGGGCAGCCTTGTTCGCCGCCACACGGAAGCAGCCCGCAAGCATCAGCGTGCTGAGCGACGGCGAGGCTAGGCGCTGGACCGGCCCGCCGCTGGCGCACACGCTATCAGTGGAAATCGTCCGCCCGGACGGGGGAATCGAACTTGATCCAGTCATCGGCAAGGGCGCGCCGCTGCCGGCCGAAAAGACCCTCGTCTACAGGGCCGCTCACGCACTGGACCCCGCTGACCCCAACAGGATGCTGGCCGTCAAGCTGTGGGCGGGCGAGACCCTGAATGAGCCGGGCGCGAACACCTGGGTGGGCAACCTCTGCGTCTGCGTGGCCGACATCTGTAGGGCGATACCGGAGGGTACTGAAATCGAGGTGACCGTGAAGGTCGACTCCTTGTGTCTGACGACCGTCGACGTCTTCATACCGCGCCTGGGCCAGCGCTTCTCAGCGACCCACCTTCCAGAAGGCGATGAGCGCGACTACTCAGGACTTGCCCGGTCGCTAGCGCCGGAATTGGGCGGGTACGGGCAGAGACTGGCGAAACTTGAAGCTCCGCCGGCCGAGGGCAGCCTCGGCCTTGGCGAACTCAGCCGGCTCCAGCAGCAGCTCAACAACCTGTCTATCGAGGCAGGACAGCCATGGGGCGATGACCCTAGCGAGGTGAGGCGGCTCATTGATGCTTCGCGCGGCATCCGCGCGCGCATATCGAGCCTCGAAGGCACCGTGGGCGTGGCGGCTAGCAGCGACCGTTCAGTCCGCACCGGCTTGAGGAGGTTCTAGCCACTCACCCAGGTCACCGGTGGCGGGGAGATACGGACCTGCTGAGCCATTGACATCTCCCGATTCTGCCTAATTCCGCGGCCTCTATGGCTCATCTGTATGGCTCAGTGGGAGCCCTTTGAGCCATAGGGCGTGTGCCTAAGCCACCGCGGCTCATCTGTATGGCTCAGTGTGAGCCCTCTGAGCCATAGGGCGGGGGCCTCAAGCCAACGCAGCTGCCTGCGTTAAAGCACAATTCCCGCACTGTCCTCAACTGGGAGCCCCCGTTCGTCGGGATTCAATGGCGTACCAGCGCGACCACCGGCCCCTGTCTTCGAGCCGCACCTTGCCTTCATCACGCAACTCATCCATCAGACGCTTGACAAGTGCGCGGTTAAGGGCTGGCACGACCTGTCGAAGCTCAGAGATCGCGCAGCCCTTCGGAAAGGAATCCTCGAGGTGCTGCACCAGGAGTGCCTTGTTCTGTTCGCGGCCTAGTCCCCGTCTGCGGGTATAGACTCCTCCCTGGCCGCTCGCGGTGTAGAAGCGGCGGGCAAGAAGGTAGTGCGCGCCTCTGCCATGTCCTATGGTTTCCACCACACCAAGGTCCGCAAGCCGCCGCAGCCGGGACTGCAGGCCATCCGGAATGGGCTCCTCGCGGTGAATCAAATCGAGCAACAAGAAGTCGTGGACGTCGAAGCTCGCTTGAGCCTCTCGACTGACCTCCTCAAGGAACCTCACGAATCGGGGATGCTGAACCTGGCCATGGAGCGTAAGCAGCACCTGATACGCATCGGTGCCGGTGAAGTCGGGGCGGGGCTTGCCTTGGCGAATGCTCTCTTCAAACATCAAGTTAACGCCTTGGCCGGAGCGTTCGACCAGGCCGCATCGGGCAAACGCTTCAGCGATGCGGCGATTGCGGGGGGCTTGGCGATCCAGGATGTTCTCCAGAGTCACTCCTAGGGGAAACCCGCCTGGACTCTCGATCACCAATCGGCGTAGGTACTGGCGAACGAACACGCTCCCCGCCAGTTGATAATCCCGGTGACTGACGGCGTTGAGGATGGCCTCACGCACCGAGCGCTCGGCGAAGGTCGGAATGTCATGGACGAATAGGCCAACTTGGCAGTGCTGAAGACCGTTTCGCAGGTTGATATTACGCCACATATCTTCGTAGAAGGAGAAAAACCCTTGTCGGTATTCCATCCGCTGCTCGGGCGCACTGGCGGCCTCTGAGGATCGGTATTCGAAGATCAGCTCAGCCTGGGCCAGGAAGCGGCCAAGAGCCGCGCGCGTCCCAAACAAGATCAGCGCGGCGTAAGTGAGGCCAGTCGGGAGCAGGAGTTCAGAATCACGCAGAAGCTGCTCTGCACCAACACCGATGAGGGCGTTGTTCCTTGACTTCTCGATCCACCGTCTGCGGAAGTCCTCAATGGCCTGGACGTCAAGATCGTCGATGCCCGCGCCTGGGCATACTTCACCCGAGAAATCGCGGCCCGTCTCAGCAAAGATCGTTCGTAGCCTATCCTCAGACATCGATACCAGGCTGTCGGCCTGCCGTGACCAGTATACGTCGTCGCACTTGAGTGGGGTGCCCAAGGGGCGCGGTTGTACCTCGAACACAAGAACCCGTCCGCCGGGGTGTGGAATACTCAGTACCTCGACGCGCACACGAAGCTTCTGCATCAAAGCGCCACGAACCTGCTCCAGTTGTGGAAACGCATGGGTGCCAACGACCCTGCGTGGTCGTTTATCGGTGACCCCCAAGATCACCCTCCCGCCACCCTCGTTTGCCAGGGCACAACAGTACCTGGCGAGTTTGTCGAAGGAGAACTGATTCCTCGCTTCCTTGAATTCGGTGTGTTCGCCCTCCGTGGCACGCATCCATCGCTGCAGCTGCTCGACAAGTTCCGCTACATGCTGGCAGTTCAATCCGCTCATGCCGGCTCCTCCGCTCGCGCCAAGAATTCAGCAAGGTCGTAATTGACGCCCGTCGCCCCAGAGTCTGGCTCATGCCGGAATGGCTGGCGGACGTAGTGTGTTCGCGCCGCCCCCGGAACATGACCCACGATGCCTTTGCCCCGCTTCAATGGCAGACACCCCACGCACGCCAGCGGGGCGGCCCTGCACCAGGGTAAGGGAGAACCTGACAATGCACGGCCGTCACTCATTGTTCGTTCGCTACGCTACCTTCAAGTCCTGCTGGGGTTGGAAGTCCTCGACCACCTGCAAACGCGCCGGCCACGGTCTACCGGCGCTGGTCGCCTAGGGCGTCCTGGCGAACCGGGATGCAGGGGAATCCCGGGGTAGGCCGGACCGGGCGTCTTGGGAGCGGCACGCGGCAAATGCTACTGACCCGCCCCCTCCTCGGCCACGCGCTGCGCTATCCTTCGCCGCAAGCCCTCGACCGTCATTTCTACGTCGGAGCGATGCAAGACGGCGTGGCAGTTGGCGCACACCAGGGCCAGATCCGAAAGCGTGGTGACTTGGCCGGGGCGCAGCCGGTGCAGCGGGACTCGGTGGTGGCACTCAATGCAGCCGCCGGCCAGCGGCCCATACTGTCGCACGAAGTCAAACCCGCAGGCCTCGCACCTCAGCGCACCGTCAGCCCGGCGGGCGAACTCCTTGCGTCGGCGCACCAGGCTGCGATCCCGCTCGCGCTCGCGATGCAGCCGGAAGAGCACAGAACCTTCACGACCCGTGACCCCCTGCGCGTCATACTCGCCAGGGGCCTCGGTGACATGCCCTACAGCGCAGCGGCGAATCGCCTCAACTGTGTGCCGGAGACGCTCCCGATTGCCCGCGAACTCCCGCCACACCTCCTCTTCGAGCTTGGAGCCTGCCCGCAGGCCGACACCAGGATATGAGGGGTCCAACCGCAGGAAGTTGCAGAGCTTCATGTAGACGCCGTTTGGATTGCGGAAGCGCTCGCGGTCGGGACGATTGGCGTGAATGGCGAGGCCATTGAGGAACTTGCTCAGGGCAACGACTTCCGGGTGCGCCTCCGTGATGTGCACGGGGTCACACCGGAAGTACAGGTCAAGGGCTAGAATCAGTTCGTCCCGGGACCACGGGGGATTTCGGGGCATTGCACATCATCCTCGACTGCGAAGTCGGTCTACCTACTCCGACATCACCTCTCCAAACCATCGTAGCATCACGCCGCGGGCACTAGCCGGGAGTCGCTTCGACTTTCGCGCCGTAACGCCAGAGGACATCCGCCCCGGCATGCTTGGGACGTCGCCGTGCAGAACTCACATGCACTCAAGCGGCTGTGAACAGTCTGAGGTCGGTTCCTGGTTCGTTTTCAGGAACTGCATGATCACATGATTCGCTAGGTCCATCATGAATGATGGCTGGGGGATGTAATACCCGGCCGGGGAACCACTGCGACCCGCTGCAATTCGCCTTCCTTTCGCCTCCGGGTCTCTCACCCAAACACGGTTGCCAGATGCCACCGAGGTGCTGGGATCCATGTCCCAGGGAAGAGGAGTATAGATAGACGGGGGTAACGGGTCACTCTCGTGAACGAACCTCGACCTGTAGTCGTATACATCTTTCATCAACTCAGGCAATCGAGACGCTTCAACGTGCCCCCAGTTGGCCGTGCGTGATTCCCAGAACGATTGGCCGGTGTGCTGGACCACGAAGCCTACAAACTTCTTCGTGTTCGACCTATCCATCGCTAGGAACTTCTGCTCGATTTCTCCTCTTGCTCTGGGATCTTCAACTCGTTTAAGCAACGCGGGTAGTGACTCATCTACATCAGCGAGGCTTTTCTCGACCGGGTGAAACACCGCCAGCGCTTCCATGGCACAAACAAGCAGCAAGTAGGCGACGTCTGGCATTGAGTCAACCAGCTGCAGCGCCTGATTGTATGACCTGACCGCATGAATGAACCTCTGATGAGTCTGCTTGTCTCTCCGCAAGCCTAGAGCCTGCTTGAAACCCTCCTGTGTCTCGGCCAGATCAACGCATTCTCCGGCTCGGCGGCCATTCAGTGAAGGCCTCAGGGGGGGCATCAATGGGCTATCGTCGTGTCGTATCAGTCCGCAAAGCGTAAGCCGGCGACCTAAGAAGAGGGAAGCCAGCATTACGAGCTCGTGTGGCACTCCCTCTGGGAGATAGTAACCCTTCTTTCCTGTCTTGGAGGTCTTGGGCAGTTTGTGGACTTCCTGGGTTCGCAGAATCAAGTACTGTTCCAACCAGTCCTCAGAGGGCGCCATCAGTGCCGATAGTGAATAGTGGGGCTCAATCTGGACGCTGCCCGCTACGCGGGCATCAGTCACGACAAGCCACTCGTACCGATAGACCTTGTCGCCCTGCTTCATCGCCTCTTCGACATCTCTTATGTTTCGGATGAACTGCATCTCCTGGACGTCGCTGCCTGACTCTTCCCTCTGTGTGCTCGTTGAATTACCCACCTGTTCCACCCCCCAGCGTGGCCACCGTCACGCCCTCGCCGCCCTCGCCCCGCTCCCCCAGCCTATACGACCCCACGCGGCTGTCGGTGGCCAGCAACGCCGCCACGGCCTCGCGCAGGACGCCGGTGCCCTTGCCGTGGACGATGCGCACGGTGGGCAGGCCGGCCAAGCAGGCGTCGTCCAGGTACTTGTCCAGGCGGGCGAGGGCCTCCTCGACCTTGAGGCCACGGAGGTGGATCTCGGGCGAGAGCGTCCGCGCCTTGGCGCTCAGGAACTCGGCCACGTTGGTGCGCTCGGCTGTCTGCGCCGGGTCGCCCGCGCCGCCCGCCGCCTCGTCGGGGGCGGGGGCCAGGTCGTGCCGCGGCACGAAGAGCTTTATCGCCCCCACCTGCACGCGCACCTGGTCGGAGCCGGGTGATGGGGCGTCGACGACGTAGGCGCGCTGGCGCAGGCTGCAGAGCCAGACGGGACGGCCGGGCTTGAGGTCGCCCTCTGACAGGGTGCCGGGGACGGCGCCGTCGGGGGCCTCGGGCGGCCCCAGGGGTTCAAGCTCCGAGGAGGGCGCGATCTCGGCCTCGATCTCCTTCAGCCGCTCGCGCGTCGTCTCCGCCGCCTGGATGCGCTTGCGGTCGGCCGCCTCGTCGTCGACCGCCTTCATCTGGTCGTGCAGCTCGCGTAGGGTGTCGGCCACGTCCTGCCGCGCCCGGCGCACGATGTCGCGCGCGTCATCGCGCGCCCGCTCCACGGCGCGCTCGTAGCGCAGCCGGAACTGCTCGCGCTTGTCCTCCAGCTCCTGCGTCAGCCGCGCCGCCCGCCGCCGCGCCTCGTCAAGCTCGCGGTTGGCCTTCTCCATGCGGTCGCGCTGCGCCATGAGGTCGCCGATGAGCCCCTCCACGCGCAGCTCCTCGCCCGACAGGTACTGCCGCGCCCGCGCCGTGATCGCCGCCGGCAGGCCGAGGCGCGCGGCGATCTCGAAGGCGTTGGAGCGGCCGGGCAGCCCGACCACGACCTTGAACGTCGGCTGCAGGGTCTGCACGTCGAACTCCACCGAGGCGTTCTCGAAGCCCTCGCGGCTGAAGGCAAAGGTCTTCAGCTCGCTGTAGTGGGTCGTCGAGGCGCACCACGAACCGCGCGCGTACAGGAACTCCAGGAGCGACATGGCCAGGGCCGCGCCTTCGAGGGGGTCGGTGCCGGCCCCGATCTCGTCCAGCAGCACCAGCGAGCGGTCGTCGACCTCCGCCACGATGCCCACGATGTTGCGCATGTGCGACGAGAACGTTGACAGGCTCTGCTCGATGCTCTGCTCATCGCCGATGTCGCAGACGACGCGGTCGAAGACGACCAGGCGCGAGCCGGGGGCCGCGGGCACGTGCAGGCCGGCCTGGGCCATCAGCGTGAGGAGGCCGAGGGTCTTGAGGGTGACCGTCTTGCCGCCGGTGTTCGGGCCGGTCAAGACGAGCGAGCGGAAGTTGCGGCCGAGCTCGACGTCGATGGGCACGACGTTGCCGCGCAGCAGGGGGTGGCGCGCGTCGTGCAGGTCGATCCAGGCGTCGGGGGCGCCGATGGCGTCCAGGGCGGGCTCGGCGGCGTCCAGGCGCAGGCTCAGGGCGCCCTTGGCGCAGGCGAAGTCGATGGCGCGCAGGGCGTCGAGGGTGGCGCCGAGCGGCCCGGCGTGGGCGGCGACGGTGGCCGTGAGCTGGCGCAGGATGCGCTCGACCTCGGCCCGCTCCTCCAGCGCGCGCTGGCGCAGGTCGTTGTTGAGGTTGACCACGGCCATGGGCTCGATGAACAGGGTGGCGCCGCTGGCCGAGCGGTCGTGGACGACGCCCGGCACGCGGTTCTTGTGCTCCAGCTTTATGGGCAGCACGTAGCGGTCCTCGCGCAGCGTCACCAGCGGCTCCTGCAGGTACTCGCGCAGCGACGGCGCGCGGACCATGTCGTCGAGGACATCCCGGATGCGCCCTTGCAGGGCGGTGATCTGGCGCCGCAGGCGGTGCAGCTCGGGGCTGGCGTCGTCGGCGACCTCGGCGGCGTCGGTGATCGCCGCCGAGATGGGGTCGGCCACCGCCGGCAGCGGGTCGAGCGACTGGCCCAGCGCTGAGAGCTGCGGGCAGCTTTCGAGGCGGTCGAGGAAGGTCTGCAGGCGGCGCGCCACGCGCAGGGTCACGGCGACGCGCAGGAGCTCCTCGGCGTCGAGCATGGCGCCGATGCGGGCGCGGTGCAGGGCGTCGCGCAGGTCGTGGATGCCGGTGAGGGGCACGGACTGCCCGCTGGCCAGCACCTGCCGCGCCTCGCTCGTCTCGCGCTGGCGCGCCTGGGCGTCGCCGGCGCGCGTCGTCGGCAAAAGCGCCAGGGCGGCCTCGCGCCCGAGGGCCGACGCGGCGCCCTCGGCGAGCAGCGCCAGCACCTTGTCGTATTCGAGCATGTGCAGCACGCGGTCGTCCACTGATGCGCGCCTCCCCCCGCCACGCCTCCCCTACCCCGCCTCCCCTAGCCTGCCCCTCGCCCGCGCCGCCTCACCGGTACTTCGCCAGCTCCGCCACCCACAGCCGGTTGAGCTCCGGCAGGAGCTCGGCCCGCGGCTCGACGCGCGCCTCGTTGTCGCGGCGCAGCTTGACCTCGACCCCGCCGCGGTCGAGCGTGCGGCGGCTCACGGCCAGGCGCACCGTCACGCCCAGAAGGTCGGCGTCGTTGAACTTGAAGCCGGCCGAAACGTCGCGGTCGTCGTAGAGGACCCCCCAGCCGGCGTCGCAGAGCTCCTGGTACAGATCCTCGGCGGCGGCGATGACGTCACCGGCGGCGCCCAGCGACAGCAGGTGCAGCTGGTACGGCGACACGCTGGCCGGCCAGATGATGCCGTGCTCGTCGTGGCTGCGCTCGATGACGCAGGCCATCAGCCGGCCCACGCCGATGCCATAGCAGCCCATCACGATGGGCTTCACTGCGTTGTCGGCGTCAAGGTACGTGGCGCCCATGGTCACGCTGTACTTCGTCCCCAGCTGGAAGATGTGGCCGGCCTCGATGCCGCGCCGCACCCCGAAGGGCTGGTCGCACGCCGGGCACGGGTCGCCGTCGCGCACGCGGGCGATGTCGGCGACCTCGGCCCCGGCGCAGTCGCGGTCGAAGTCAACGCCCACGTAGTGGTGGTCGGGGCGGTTGGCGCCGGCGACCAGGTCAGTGGCGCCGCGGAGCGAGTCGTCGGCGATGACGCGCAGGCCGGGCACGGGGCGCCCCACCGGCGACATGAACCCGGCCGAGAGCCCCGCCGCCGCCACCTCCTCCGGCGTCGCCAGGCGCAGCTCGAGGGCGCGCAGGGAGCGGTTGAGCTTGATCTCGTTGACCTCGAGGTCGCCGCGGATGCACGCCATGGCCAGCTTGCCGTCGGCCCAGTATACGAGGGTCTTGAGCGCCTGGAACGTCGGCTGGCCCAGGAAGGCGGCGATCTCCTCGATGGTGCGCGCCTCCGGGGTCGCGACGGCCACCGGCGCCGCAGGGGCCGCGGGTGCCTTGGGGCTCTCGGGCGCCTCAGGCGAGGCGGGCGCCTTAGGTGCCGCGGCCGCAGGTGTGGCGGCGACGCCCGTGCGGTCGACCCTGGGCTTTTTGGCCGCGGCGACCTCGACGTTGGCCGCCCAGCCGCAGTGCGCGCACACGGCCAGGGTGTCCTCGCCCGAATCAGACAGCACCATGAACTCATGGGCCTCGCTGCCGCCCATCATGCCGACGTCGGCGGCCACGACCACGACGTCGACGCCGCAGCGCTTGAAGATGTTGAGGTATGCCTGGCGCACGCGCGGGTAGTAGGCGCGCAGGTCGTCGTGGTCGCGGTGAAAGCTGTACGCGTCCTTCATCAGGAACTCGCGGCCGCGCATCAGGCCGCCGCGCGGGCGCGGCTCGTCGCGCTCCTTGGTCTGGATCTGGTACAGCATGAACGGCAGCTGGCGGTACGACTCGACCTCGCCGCGGGCGATGTCGGTCACCGCCTCCTCGTGGGTCATCGCCAGCACGGCGTCGCGGCCGCCGCGGTCCTTGAGCCGGAAGAGCTCGGGGCCGATCTCGTACCAGCGCTTGGACTGCTGCCACAGGTCGGCCGGCTGCACGATGGGCATGCTGATCTCCTGGCCGTCGATGGCGTCCATCTCCTGGCGGATGATGTCCTGGATGCGCTGCATCACGCGCCAGCCCAGCGGCAGGTAGTCGTAGATGCCGCTGGCTACGCGGCGGATCATGCCCGCGCGCAGCATCAGGCGGTAGCTGGGGATCTCGGCCTCGGCCGCGACCTCCTTGGTGGTGCGTCCGACCAGGTTCGACATTCTCATCGCGCTTGCCCCCTTGCGCCCGTGACGCCTAGTGCTGTCAGTCCCGTTCCTTGGCCCGCCGCGCCGTCCCCGTGGCCGCGGCCCGCCGCGGTCGCGCCGGCCGGGGCGGCGGCTGGAGCGGCGCCCCCTCCAGCCGCAGGAGCGCCCGCTTCAGGTCCAGGCGGCCGCCGAAGCCGCCCAGCCCGTCCGAGCCGAGGACGCGGTGGCAGGGGACGAGTATGGGGTAGCAGTTGCGGCCCATCACGCCGCCGACGGCGCGCGCGGCGCGCGGCCAGCCGATGCGCGACGCCACGTCGCCGTAAGTGCTGACCTCGCCGTAGCCGATGCGCGCGACCTCTTCGGTCACGCGCCGCTCCCACGGCGTGAGGAACGACGTGTCAAGGGGCACGTCGAAGACGACGCGCTCGCCGTCGAAGTACCGGCGCAGGAGTTCGGTGGTCCGGGCGACGATGCGCCCGGCCGCCTCGGGCGAGGCGTGGCCCGGCGCTTGGCCCGGCGCTTGGCCCGGCGCGTGACCCTCCGCGTGGCCCGGCGTGTCGCCCGCCCCGCGGCCGCTCCGCCGCGGGCGAGCCGCGCGCCGCGCGACCTCCGCCACGTGCTCTTCGAGCCGCCGCACCGTGTCCGCCGCGTCCGGCCACGGCAGGACCACGCACGTGACGCCGCGCTCGCCGGCCGCCACCCCGACGTAGCCCAGGGGCGTATCAAATACGTTGGACGCCAAGGGTCATCCTCCTCCCGTCGCCCCCGGCGGGGCAAAAAACGGCACGCCAATGGCCGCCGCCACCGCCGGCGCGATATCCGTAATCTCGCGCACGCCCGCGAACAGGCCGCTTCGCGGCCCAAAGGCCAGCACCGGCACCGGGTTTTCCGTGTGCATGGCCGTGCGGTTGTCCTCGATGTTGCCGTGGTCGCTCGTCACGAGCACGGTCACGTCGCCGGGGCCCCGGGCCGCATCGCCCGCCCCAGCGGCGTCGCCCGCCCCAGCCGCCTCGCGTAACCCCGCCACGACCCCGCCCAGGAAGGCGTCCAGGGCCTCCACGCCGGCCACGCACGCCGCCATGTCGCCGGCGTGCCCATAGAAGTCGGTCACGAAGTGCTCGAAGACCGTCAGGTCAAAGGCCGCCGCCTGCCGCGCCGCGATCTGGCCGGCCTCGGCCGGGGCGAACTCAGGCACGTCCAGGCCCTCGCGCGCGAGCGACGCGCACGTCAGGTCGTGGTACAGGGCGCGCCCCGCGCGCACGTCGTCGATGCCCATGAGCCGCAGGCCGGCCGCCAGGGCGGCCACGGTGAACGCCGTGGCGCGGTACGTGCCGGCGGCGACCCGCTGCAGCGACTCGGGCCGAAAGGCGTTCAGGTACACGGCGGCGCGCCCGCCGGCGACCGCGGCCCGGAACAGGCCGCGCTCGGCGAGGGCCCGCTTGAGCGCCGCCGTCGGGTAGGCGTTGACGTGCCGGCCCTCAAGGCGCGCGGCGTTGACGCCGGTCAAAAGCGCCGTCTGGCCGGTCGCGCTCTGTGGCATCCCGGGGACGCCCATGCTGGTGGCGGCCGCCGCCAGGACGACCCCCGGCGCGGCCTTGGCCCCCAGGCAGAGCGGCGCGCCGCCCAGAAGCCCGCCGAGCGCCGGCGTGCGCGCCCGCGCCAGCGGGTTTAAGCCGGGGTCGGCGGGCCCCAGGCCCAGCCCGTCGACGAATATGAACAGGAGCCGCGCCGCGCCCATCAGCGGCACCTCCAGCCCGTCACTGCCGGCGGTGGCCGAAGCGCCGCCGCACCTGCTCCAGCGGCCAGGCGTTGACCACGGCGTCGCGCGAAAGCCACGCCCGCCGCGCCACGCCCACGCCGTAGCGCATGTCGTTGAGGGCGGGCAGGCTGTGGGCGTCGGTGTCGATGGCCAGCGGGATGCCCAGCGCCCCCGCCCGGCGCGCGTCCTCGTCGCGCAGGTCGAGGCGCTCCGAGGAGGCGTTGATCTCCAGCGCCACGCCGGCGGCGCGGCACGCCTGGAACACCGCCTCCAGGTCGACGGCGTAGGGGGCGCGCATGCCGATGAGGCGGCCGGTGGGGTGCGCCAGGACATCCACGCAGCCGCTCTGCACGGCGCGCACCACGCGCGCGGTCATCGCCTGCTCATCCATGTGGAAGCCGGAGTGCACCGACGCCACGACCACGTCGCAGCCGCCGAGGAACTCGCACGGCAGGTCGAGCCGGCCGTCCTTGAGGATGTCGACCTCGACCCCGCACAGAAGCGCGAAGTCGTCCCACTGGCGGTTCAGCTCCACAATTGCGCGCCGCTGCTCCTCCAGCCGCGCCTGATCGAGGCCGTGGGCCACGGCCAGGGACGGCGAGTGGTCGCAGATGGCGATGTACGCGTAGCCGCGCCGGCGCGCCGCGGCGGCGAGCTCGGCCAGGCTGGCGACCCCGTCCGACCAGTCGCTGTGGACGTGCAGGTCGCCCCTGATGTCGCCGATGTCGATCAGCGCCGGCAAGTGATGGGCGGCGGCGGCCTCGACCTCCGCCCCGCCCTCGCGCAGCTCGGGCGGCACCGGGTCAAGCCCCAGCCGGGCGTAGAACTGCGCCTCGCTGGCCGCGCCGTCGTAAAGCCTCAGCCCGCGCCCGGCGGCGTGCTCGCGCAGCCGGTCGAGGTGCGCCGCGCACCCCGTGTGCTGCACCATGACGTCGCCCAGGCGCCCCGGCGAGGCGAGGTAGAACTCGACGCGCATCCCGCCGACGATGGCGCGGCAGTAGTCGTCAGATGTCTCCTGGACCTCCGCCACCACGGGCAGCCGCATGAACGCGTCGCGGGTCGCGGCCGCGTCGTCGGTCACGGCGACGAGGTCGATGTCGCCGACCAGCTCGCGGCGCCGCCTGACGCTGCCGGCGATGTCACACGCGAGCACCCCCGGCAGGTCGCGCACGCGGTCGCGCAGCTCCTCGGCCAGGGGCAGCGCCGCCCCCAGCAGCACGCGGTCGCCGCGGGCGCGGATGACCCCCACCCCCTGTAGGATGAGCAGCTCGCGCCGCTCCCCGAGGCCGCGCACGCCGCGCAGCCGACCCTGGCGCGCCGCCTCCTCCAGCCCGTCGAGGTCGGCGATGCCCAGCTGCTTGTAAAGGAGCGCCGCCGTGCGCGGGCCGACCCCGGACACGGCCAGCATGTCCAGCACCCCGCCCGGGATCTCACCGCGCAGCTCGTCCAGGAGGCGGCACGTCCCGGTGTTCAGGATGTCGACGATCTTGGCCGCCAGCTTGGCGCCGACGCCGGGGATGGTCTCAAGGTCGCCGCGCGCGGCGAGGTCGCCGAGGTCGCCCTCCAGCGCCGCGATCGAGCGCGCGGCGCGACGGTAGGCCAGCGCCTTGAACGCCTCCTCGCCCTTGATCTCAAGAAGGTCGGCGATCTCGCCAAGCGCCCTCACGACATCGCGGTTCACCACGGCACACCTCCAGGCGCACGCCCCGCCCGGGGCGGAAATAGCACGCGAGGCGAAGGGAACCCTTCACCTCGCGCATTCGCCCGCCGCCAGGTCGGCGTCAGTCGCCGCGCTCCGCCTCGCGTTCCGCTTCGCGGTCCGTCTCGCGGCCCGGCGCCTCGCGGCGGCCGCGCTCGGCCTCGTCGGCCAGGCTGAGGGCGGCCAGCACCGCCAGCCGCGCCGGCGCCAGGCGTGGCGACCGCTCGGCCAGGCGCCGCATTACGGCGTCGACGCGCTGCGCCAGCCGCTTCACGTAGCTCGGGCTGGCCGTGGTGAAGACGGTGTATTCATCGCCAAACACCGTGAATGTGACGCGGTTTCTGGTTCCCATGGCGCCTCCTTCGGCGGCGGGCCGTCACGAGCGCGGCCGGGCCCGCCCTCCCGCTCGTCCACCACCCGTCGCCAGCTTCCTCGCCGCGCCACGCCCCACCTTGATCAGCGGCTCGTCATCGACCCGCTCCACGCGCCACACCGTGCCGCGCTTCGACAGGCACGAGATGTAGTAGCGGTCAGGGTCGGCCTTTTCCCACGACTTGAAGCCCAGCGCGCACGCCATCACGATTGGCGCCAGGGGGTGCGTTATCCCCCAGCACTCGCCGGTCGGGCGCGGGTTGTCCACCGGATTGCCGTAGACGATAGTATGACCGACCTCGTATGGACAGATGCCGCGCTTCTCGATCAGCGTCGCCCTCACCGGGGTCGGCTTGTACGGCGTGCGTACCACCTCCGGCCCGCCAGGTTCCCGATCAATTGCCCCCTAACTGTAGTTCGATTCCTCATTGACCCCGCCTTCTCCTGCCCGGCCGCGGGGCGGGCCCGCCCCGCCGCCCCGCGCGGCGCGGGCGCTCGCCCTGCGGGCGCGTCACCGTCGCGACGCGCACCGCTGGGTGGCGCCTACGAGCGCAGGGTCGCGCCCAGCCCGGTCACCAGCGCCCGGCGCACCTCGTCGTGCGCCGCGTCGACCTCGGGGTCGGTGAGGGTGCGTTCGGCCAGGCGGTACGCCAGCGCGTACGCCAGGCTGCGGCAGCCGTCCGGGATGGACGGCCCCTGGTACACGTCGAACAGCCGGACCTCTTCGAGCAGCGCTCCGCCGGCGCCGCGGATCACCGCCTCGACCCGCTCCGCCGGCACGGCGGCGTCGACCACGAAGGCGAGGTCGCGCATCACCGCCGGGTAGCGCGGTGGGGCGACGTACTGCGCCGCCGGCGCCATGTGCCCGGCCAGGGCGTCGAGCTCAAGCTCCATCACGCACGTCCCCTCGGGCAGGCGGTACGCCGCGGCCAGCGCCGGCAGGAGCTCGCCGACAAACCCGGCCGCGGCGCCGTCAAACGACACGCGCGCCGCGCGGCCGGGGTGCAGCCCGGCCACCACCGCCGCCCCCGTCGTTGCCGTCGTCGCCGTCGTCGCTGTCGTCGCCGCCGTCGCCGTCACCGCCTCAAACCGCGGCTTCTGACAGCCAAGCTGCTCCAGGAGGCCCTGCACGACGCCTTTCATGAAGTAGTAGTCGGCCCTGACCGCGGGCGTGTGCCACGTCTTGGGGCTGACCTCGCCCGCCGCCGCCGCCGCCACCAGCACCGGCTCGGGCACAAGGCCGCGCGGCGGCAGGTCCTTGGGCCGGTACACCTTGGCCACTTCGAAGGCCGCGCCGCCGGGGATCTGGCGCGCCATGTTGAACGCCAGGGCGTCGAGCAGCCCCGGCAGAAGGGACGTGCGCAGGGCCGACCGGTCGGATGACAGCGGGTTGCGCAGGAGCAGCATGCGCCGCCACGGGTGGTCGGGTGGCAAGCCCCAACGGTCCCAGGTCGCGGGGTCGCTGAACGCGTACGTCACCACTTCATCCAGCCCCGCCGCCGCCAGCGTCGCCCGCGCCCGGCTCGCCAGGTCGGCCCGGTCCGACCGCCGCCCGGCCGTCAGCGCGCCCTGGGGCAGGGTCGCCGGGATGCCCGCAAAGCCGTGCAGACGCCCGATCTCCTCGATGAGGTCGATCTCACCGGTGATATCCGGCCGCCGCGTCGGGACGGTCACTTCAATGGCGCCGCCAACACCGCCGTCCTGGCCGCCGCCGCCGGCACCGCCGCCGGCTCGCGGCGCCGCAGTCTCAAACCCCAGCCGCCGCATGTAGCCGGCCATCGCCGCCGGCTCCAGGTCCAGGCTGAGCACGGCGTTGACGCGCGCCGGCCGCAACGCGATGCGCCGCGGCTCGACGCGGCCCGGCCACTCGTCGGCCCAGGCCGTCGCCCCGCGGGCCGCCCCGACCTTGAGCAGGAGCTCCTGGGCCCGCGCCAGCGCGGCCATCGTGCCCAGCGGGTCGACGCCCTTCTCGAAGCGCGACGACGCCTCGGAGGGCAGGCCGAGCCGCCGCGCCGTGCGCCGCACGCTGGAGAACAGGAAGTGCGCCGACTCCAGGAGGATGACCGTCGTCTTGTCCGTGACCTCGGTATCGAGGCCGCCCATCACGCCGGCCACCGCCACCGGGCGCCGGCCGTCGCAGATGAGCAGCGTGCCCGCGGCCAGCTCGCGCTCGTTGCCGTCCAGGGTGACGATGCGCTCGCCAGGGCGCGCCTCGCGCACGACGATGCGGCCCCCGGCCAGCTGGGCGTAGTCGAAGGCGTGCAGCGGCTGGCCGACCTCGAGCATCACGTAGTTGGTGACGTCGACGACGTTGTTTATCGGCCGCATGCCGGCCGCCCGCACGCGCTCCTGCAGCCAGCCCGGCGACGGCCCGATGCGCACGCCGTCAAGGACGAGCGCCGAGTAGCGCGGGCACAGGGCGGGCGCCTCGATGGCCACCGGCACGGCGCGCTCGGGCCAGGGCGCCGCCGCGCCGCCGGCCCCAGCCTCGTCCCCGCCAAGCGTCGCCGGCAGCCGCAGCGGCAGCGCGAACAGTGCCGCCACCTCGCGCGCCACCCCGACCACCGACAGGCAGTCGCCGCGGTTGGGGGTCAGGTCCATGGCCAGGATGGCGTCGTCAAGGCCCAGGTACGGCACGGCGTCGGCCCCCAGCGGGGCGTCGGCCGGCAGGACCAGGATGCCCGCCTCCATCTCCGGCCGGTCCTCGAAAAGCCCCAGCTCGCGCGCCGACACGAGCATGCCCGATGACGCCTGCCCGCGCAGGACCGTCTCCTCGATGCGCTGGCCGCCGGGCAGGGTCGCCCCGGGCAGGGCGAGCGCCGCCAGGTCGCCCGCGCGCACGTTCGGGGCGCCGCAGACCACCTGGCGCAGGAAGCCCTCCCCGGCGTCAACGTCGCACAGCCACAGGTGGTCTGAGGCCGGGTGCCGCCTGACCCCTGAAAGTCGCGCCACGCGCAGGCCGCCGGCGCCCACGCCACCAGGGCCCGCGCCGCCGGAGCCCACGCCGGCGCCCATGCCGCTGCGCTTCACGCCCTCGACGGCCACGCCGGCCATCGTCAGCGCCTCAGCGACCTCCTCCGGCCCGGCGTCCACGTCCACGTATTCCTTCAGCCAGCGGTATGAAACGAGCATCACGCACACCCCCTGCCGTCAATGCGCCCTGAGCTGCCGCAGCAGGCGCAGGTCGTTGGCGAAGAAGAGCCGCAGGTCGTCGACGCCGTACTTCAGCAATGCGATGCGGTCGGCGCCCATCCCGAACGCGAACCCCGTGACCTCCTCGGGGTCGTAGCCGCCGTTCTCCAGGACGCGCGGGTGGACCATGCCCGCACCCAGGATCTCCAGCCACCCCGTGCCCTTGCACGTGTGACAGCCCGTCCCGCCGCATACCGTGCACGAGACGTCGACCTCGGCCGAGGGCTCGGTGAACGGGAAGTAGCTCGGGCGCAGCCGCACCTGGGCGCGCTCGCTGAAAATGGCGCGCGCGAAGGTCAGGAGCGTCCCCTTGAGGTCGCCCAGGGTGATGCCGCGGTCGACGACCAGCCCCTCCACCTGGTGGAACATCGGCGTGTGCGTGGCGTCGTCGTCGCAGCGGAACACGCGGCCGGGCACGATGATGCGCACGGGCAGGCGCGGCGCGTGCTCGCGCATGTAGCGCACCTGCATCGGCGACGTGTGCGTGCGCAGGAGCACGTCGTCGGTGATATAGAACGTGTCCTGCATGTCGCGCGCCGGGTGATCGGCCGGCACGTTCAGAAGCTCGAAGTTGTAGCGCTCAAGCTCAACCTCAGGCCCCTCGACGCTCTCAAAGCCCATGTGCATAAATATGCGCTCGATCTCTTCAAGCGCGGCCGTGATGGGGTGGCGCGCGCCCAGGCGCGGCACGCGGCCGTCGAGGGTCACGTCGAGCCCCGCGGCGCGCGGGCGCGCAGTGCCGGCGACGGCGTCGAGGGCCGCCGCACGCGATGTCAGCAGCGACTCGATCTCCGCCCGCAGCTCGTTGGCCAGCTGGCCGGCCGCCGGCCGCTCGTCGGCCGCGAGCGCGCCCACGGCGCGCAAGAGCCCCGTGACCTCGCCCTTGCGGCCCAAAAAGCGCAGCCGCACCTGCTCCAGCGTCGCGACGTCGCCGGCCGCCGCCACCGCCGCCGCGGCCTCCTCGCGCACCCTTCGCGCCCCGACCTCGATGCCCATGCCGCTTGCCCCCTCGTGCCACGAATGTCCGCGCAACATGCGCCAAGGCAAATGTGCCAGGCAAAACCGCGCCAACTATGGCAAAAGGCCCCACCCTCAAGGGGCGAAGCCTCACGTCTTCGCGGTACCACCCTACTTGGGGCCGCCTGGCCCCATCTTTGACGGGTACGGGGCGACGCGCCCGATACCCTCTCCCCTGTAACGGCGGGAACCCGGCCGGGCCTACAGGGCCGCGAAGGCCTTTCAGCCGGCAGCTCCAGAGCGAACTTCAGTCCGCCGTGCCCCAGGGGCGGTCCCAGTCGCCGCCGCCCCCTCCCTGCCGAGGCCGGGGCCGGACCTACTTCTCTCCTTCGTCGCCGATGGCCATATGAAATTAAACAGCGCGCCCCCTCACTGCACCGAGAGCCTCTTGTACAAAAGGTACGCCCGGATCGAACCCGTCGCCTCGAACAGTCGCCAGAAGAGCTCGGCCGTGAGTTGCACCGGATCACACCCTTCCCCGTGAGCGCCACCGAACGGCGCCGCGCCTCCGGGCGTGATGTTCTTCGGCCCGATCATACCACAAACGCACCCCGCTTGGCAAGTGCGGCCCGCCGGCCTTGTCAAGACCGGACGAGAGGCAAACGTTTGTGCGGGCGGCCCCGTCGAGATACCGGAGCCTTCCACACTTGACTTTGCATGGAAACGATCGCAAACCGGGCATAAGACGCCATCGGCAAGTCAGCTGATGCCGAGGGCTTTCATCGTTGCCGTGACAGGGTCGCCATAGAAGATGGGGTCCACGCGCTCGACGATGTCGGCGGATACGTCGAGGAAGTTGCGCTTGTTCTCGATCGGTACCAGCGCGCGCCTGGCACCGTTATCCATGACCATTCTCAGCGGCTCAACCAGACTGCGCAGTGGCTTCAGGTTTCCCTGGATGGTCAGGTCCCCCAGCACGACCAGCGCCGGTAAGACCCCGCGCTTCTTGATGGCCGACTGAACGGCCACGATCAGTGCGACCCCCGGCTCGCAGGGAACGCGGTTCGTGAGCAGGTCGATGGCCTCGACGTGGAAGTCGGTGGTGTCAAGGGCCTGAGCTACGCCCATGTTGACCTTGTGCCCCTGCATGTAGGCAAAGGCCCGCTGGATGGAAGCCTTCATGAGGCCATCGACCCCGCCGGCGATCTTCAGCTTGCCCGTCCCTGTAGAGCACCCGACCTCCAGCCTGTACAGGCCGACCTTGCCCAGATCGTCCACCGAGGAGGCATAGACCGACCCCGGTGCCAACGGGTCCACCGAGATCAGGTCCCGGCCCCCTTCCTCGGGGACGCCCACGTAGCGTTCGTCACGGGTCTCATTGTCGACGTAAGAGAACGAGGTCTGGTAGTATTCAAAGGAGCCCATCTTCTTGAGCTGCTCCTTCACGCGGCGGCGTCCTTCCAGGGCAAGCTCGAGCACCTCGGCCATTTCGGTCTTCGAAAGCTCACCATGAGGGTAAACCAGCTTGATCAACCCGGCGGCGGCCTTGCGGACGGCTTTGACGTCGCGGGCGTTGAGGTGTGTGCCGAACGAGAAGTAGCGGTCGGGTAGCTCAACGAAGTTGTGCTTTCTGAGTTCCTTGAGTGCCTCGGCCAGGTAGTCGACGACAAACCCGTAGTGGCTGGTGAAGAACTCGTTGCGCATCTTCGGTATCTCCCAGCCAGGGAGGTAGAAATGCAGCCGATCGAGAAAGGCCATGTCTTCACGGATTACTTCAGGCAGGGGAGCGAAGAGGTGGGCCGAGTGGACCACGACTTCCACGGGTTGATTGATGTTGCCAAACATGGCGATGGACGCGTGGCCGGACAGCGCATCCTTGCCGCGCGCGAATCTCCCCGACTCACAGTACGTCTTTAGAGTCGTCACGACTTCCTTCGTCATCTTCTGCAAGTCTGCGACTTCATCGAAAGCCACGGAGTCCCACAGCCCGACCAACCCGACCTTGCCGGTGCTAATGTTGTAGAACAGGTTGGCCACGGTCGTTGGGCCGGTGAGGAGGATCACGTACGGGGACAGTTCTTGGAAGGCGTAGGACTTCCCGGTACTGCGCGGGCCGAGCTCGATGAGATTGAAGTTCTGCTCGCAAAGCGGAATCAGCCTCGACAGGAAAAGGAGCTTTAGCCGGCGGTTGAAGTGGGTCGGCTCAAGGCCGATGCTTCGAATCAGGAGATCCACCCATTCGTCGGTTGAGAACTGACGCCTGCACTCACGATACTCGCCCAGGTCAAACGTGGCGAGCTGAATGGGCTTGAGCTCCTCGATCCAGAAGGGGCTGCGCTTGCCCCTGGTTCCCTCGTCATACTCGTGCCTGATAACGATCTGCGCCCAGATGCCGCCGACCAGCAGTCGATCGTATTCGCGGACATAATGCTCCGGAATGTGCACATACTTGTGACCGAAGTTGACCAGCTCGGCCCAGTACTTATCGTCTTCGGACAGGTAACGCACCTTGATCTTGTCGATGAGTGCCTGCCGACCCCTCTCTCGGACCCGGGACTGGGCTTTGTTAGCTTCATCGGGCCGCACGTAGTTCTCCGCGAGCGTCGCGTGCACCACGCGCATGCCGGCGTCAATGGCCAGCTGATCGTCCGTCGCGCAATACTTGCCGAGAAGGTACTCAAGCACATAGGCGGGCACGTTGGCGCCGGCCTTGGCCTTCAGAACCAGGTCCTTGCGCACGACTTTGCCGGCAAATACACCCGTGACCTTCTTGTCGAGCTCGGGCACCGCAGTCACCCCTTCATATTGAGAGGGCCACCTCGATCGCTGCCAGCCGCGCCAGCTCGCGTCCGGTGGCCGCGTCAAGGACGTGCACGGAGACGGTCTTTGCGGCAATCTCCGAGGCAATCATCAGCGTTACGGTCACTGGTTCTAGTTCGGTGGCGTCCTTGGGGCGTAGCTCGATATCGCCGGTAGCCTCGATGAACCCATAGGACGAAGCCACCGGAACTGAGATGAGCTCGCTCCCCGCACGCAGCTCGATCTTGACCTTGGGTGGCTCTGCACCGAAGAGGTGCCTCGCGGTCGCCTGGACGCGCACCGTGAAGAACCGAGTACTGAGCTTCTTGGAGCCGGGGACCACCGTCCAGTCGAACCCGCCCGACCGTTCGCCAACGGGGCGCAGCTTGGGCGTGACGATCCCGACCGGGATCGCCGTCTCGGGGAGCGACGCGCCCCCGTGGCAATAAGCCTTACTTCCACCGGAGACCTTGAACACCGCGAGGCCGCATGGCACCGCGATCTGCAGATCCCCGCCCCACCCCAGGGCCGATGCCGGCGCCAAGACGAAGGCCGGCGTCGATGACCCACCGCGCCCGACCCACACCCGCCGATGGAGACTCACAGTCTCGCCGGCCGGGGGATCGACCTTCATGTCGCTTCCAAGTTCCTCGCCGAACAAGTAACCGTGATCGGCGGCAAAGACGATCTTCTTGCAGCCCGCCGCCGCCAGCGATCGGATCGCCCGCGGGACCCATTCCAGCACACTGTGCAGGACCTGGTGGGCTAGCCCGGCGCTGTCGGACTCACAGAGGGCGTCTATCTCCTGAGAAGTGACGACAATCAGGTCTGCGTCCGCGATGGCCTTCTTGAGCGACTTGGACATCGACAGGAGCTGGTCGATCTTGGTCTCAAACACCTTGGCCGGTTCCCCAGTGCTGCTTGCGCCCGCGCTTTCCTTGAGCCAGCGCACGCGATCATTGCGATCCTTCAACAGGGTCCCATCGACCCTTACCCCCAGGCTTCGTTCGGCCGCCGCGACCAGTTCCATACCAGACTCGGCCCTGGGCATAAGCGATGCCATTCCAACTTCGGTGATGCTGGGGACAGCGCCGAGCACGCACTCAAGGGTGATGCTGTATTCGTCACCGAGTGCCTGGGCCACCTCCCTGGCCGCCTCGAACCTCAGGGCGTCCACGAGCATGTAGGCGGTCTTGCCGTCTCCAAGGGCTGGCGCGACGTAGGTGGAGTATACCTCGCGCTGGGAGCGGAACCCGTGGGCGGAAAACTTGGCGTCCATGAGGGCGCGCAGGTAGCGGTCGGCGAGCGCGGTGCCCACCCGCGAATGCTCACGACGGGCGCGCGCAACAAGCCGTTCAAGCGCCTGGTGCCGTTCATCCAGACCGAAAGCGAAGTTCTGGCACAGGTGTTCCAGATGACGGTGGTGCGTGTCGAGAAGACACCAGGGAGGCTCCGGCGGTGAGCCAACGGTGTAGCTGTGTAGGAACTCTTCCGGTTTGGCACTTGGCTTGCTCAGGCCATCGTCTATTATCGCGGCCATACGCAGCAGCTCAAAAATGGTGCGGAGCAATCGCCAGCGGGGCTGGAGGGTGGGACGCCCCTCCAGCCAACCGGCCCAGAAACCGGCCAGTCTCTCGGCGATGAGCCCGAGCGTTTCTTCAATTCCCTCGCGCCCCAGGTCTGCGCGATCGGCCGCCCAGTTGTCGACCAGCGACTGTGCGGCTTCGTCGATCGCCAGGAACGTTTCACACCCTCGAATCTGTTCAAGGCCAAAAGCCACGTCAGACAGACAGAGGTCATTCTCGACACGCCCGGCGCACTCTGCGTAGCTCTCGCGAAGATCGCGACGAAGGCGCCACGCCCGCACCAAGCGCACGCATGCCTCCCGGGCAGCGCCCTCAGGGGCGACCTTCAGGGTCTGGAGCTGGGGCGGGAGCTCCCCCCGGAGGCTGGCGACAAGCTCCGAGCACATGACGTGGCGTGCCAGTGTCTCCTTGAACTTGGGGCACGTATCCGCAGAAGCGAGGTTGGCGCCGAAAGCGTCCCCGAGGATCGAAGCGAGGTCCCTCAAGGCGGCTTTCTCGGTGACCGCTTCGTCGAACCTGTCGCTTGTTAAGAAGTCCAGGGCAACCTGTTGCGGGTCGCCGGTGTCAAAGATGATGAGGATTACGCCCTTTCCGCGCCCGGGCCCGGTTTCGCCGAGCCTGTCAAGGTCTGCCAGCGAAAGCTTTCCCGCTGCGGCCTGCCGCTCAATGAGGGCCGTTTCGGCTTTGCCCATAACGGGTTCGAGGGCGTTCTTGGCGATGACGGAAAGGCGGGTGTTGCGTTGCCATGGGCTTTGACCGGGCTTGATAACGACACCCGTGCGCGTCAGCTCAGCCAAAGCGTTGTGGGTATCCTCTTCGGCGAGCGGCACGTACACGAGCAAACTGGGCGGCGCTTCTCCGGCCAGATGCGGCTCGATCGCTCGCCGCAGGACGAAGAAGCTATCCGCGTAAGCGGCGACGACCGCGCCGGGTAGTGACAGCGACCGGACGAATCCCTCATAATGCCTGTCGGGGTCGAACCAGACTACCAAGCGGTTGTCGCTGACCTGCTTGTTCACGACACTGCGGAGGTAGTCGCTCACAATGCCCATGTGACTTCCCCCCGTTCGCTTTGCGCGCCGGCCACCGCCTTGGAGCCGGGCCAAGGGGCTTCGGGACAACCGGTTAGGGGCTCAAACCCCCCTACTCAACTAGCCCCTTCTCCCGGAGCTGGCGGCCGATGGACGACCAAGCGTACTTGCCGGCCAATAGCTCGTCCCAGTGAATCTTGGCTTCGTTCCATGGCACGAGCTCCCAGAGCGGGGCGATGTTCAAGATGACCCCATCATCCAGGTCCGGGGTGAGGTAGTACTTCGCTGCGCGGTCCAGCCGAGCGTGGAATTCCCTGAGGTCCGAGAGCAGCATATCGTGCTGGTCAACGACCTTTTCAAGATCCTTGAGCGCCCGCCCGGTGACTCTCGGGTCTTGGCGCTTCAGCATTTCCGTGAGTCTCTGCTCTTCAAGCCTGACCTTGCGCTCAACGTAGAGCGTAAGCGCCTTGAACAGGATGTCCTTGTCGAGGCGGTGGTAGTAGAGCCAGAGGCCATAGTTCTTCTTCGGCGACTGGAGCAGCCAGTAAATCGGGGCCTTGCGGTGGCTCTTCGAATAGCGCCTGATGTGGTGTGCGAAGAACCCTTGCGGGTTGCGGAAGTAGTCGCGCAGATCGGCAACCTCAAGGATCTCGCAGGCCTCCCGCTCGATGGCCTCAGCGCGTTCGGCCCAGATGAGGTCGAGCACGCCGCGGACGCGCTTGACTATGTCGTCCGGATGACTAGGGTCGTCAACCAGGATCCCGTCGCAGTCAATCACTATTGGATACCCCGGAGGGGCCTCCTTCGCCGGTAGCCCGTCATCCCCGACCAGCATGCCCGGCGAGCAGACCGGCAAGGGGGCAAAGGGGTCTTCGGGCAATACGGGAATAGGTTTCTCGCCGGTGGCCATACGAACATCGAATCGTCCGAAGCTGATAGCAGCAGACCAGGATAGTAGATCATCGATCAGTTGTCTTCCGGTGAAACCCTCCTTTTCTCCGTCTTCGGCAGTAGAAGGACACGGTTCCTGAGCTTGGGCTCCTAGCGTCGTTGGCTCTACTGAAGCTTGTTCCGCAACATCCATACCGTAGAGTTGGAAAACCATATCTTCGATCTTAAGCTGGTTCGTTCGCAGGTCGCACCTCGTCTGGTCCACATGGTGCGACCGTTTCCTGGCCAAGTCGTCTATCGTTGACCCACTCAGTTGCACCGCGGCTGGGACCACAAATAGATGACAACACTCGTTAGCCCGATCAAGATTGCGTTTCAAGTCAATCTGATCAAGCCCGAGTCGAGCAAGGCTCTTTGCGGTTGCACCAGCAATACGCGGAGTTGGAAGTTGCTGAAGAACGCCGACGATGAACTCTGGATAGCCGAACCGTCCGAGAAGCACCTTGAAAAGGAAGTCAAAAAGCTGAGAGTTTCCGACGGCTGCAAGTACTGATAACGTGCCGGGCTCAGCGATGATCGCATACCCTCTCACGCTGAATATGGAGCCCGCCGGCAAAGCCGCTGGGCTGTACCGATGGGCACGCAAAGGCCACGTCAACCCGGGACGGAAGTAGAAGTCAGTATTCTGCGGCCTGGAGTTGAGCTTACCTGTGGCGGGGTCTGTAAATGCCCGAATCTCTCTCCCGTCATCCTCCCAGTTGACCACCAGGTGCACATCAGCGTAATACGGCGAATACTCCCCGCCCTTGGCGAATGGGAACCACTTGCGCCCGATCTTCTCCGGCGGGACCTCGGTCCAAAGCCGAACAAAGCGGAAATCGTCCGCCGTTGCCAGACCCTGTCTTACCGTCCTTCCCTCGCCCTCGAAGGGCGGGAGTTCCTGGAACAGCCTCCGGATGCGCTCGCTTGCCCAGTAGCAGAGCGGGCTGTTCGGAACCTGAGCGAACGAAGATAGATGCACCTCAAACCGACGCCCGTCAGACCGGCTTTCGACCACCGCCGCAATCGCCGCCGCCTTGTCGTCATCCTCAAGCACTCGCAAGAACGTGGCGGGGCGCGGCGCCGGCGCCGCCTCCTGCGAAAGGGTGTAGGCCGCGGTTTCCACCATGGCTTCCAGCACCCCGTAACCGAGGTCAGCGAACAGCTCGAGCGCCCCTGGCTTCAGGATTACCTCCTGCCGCCAAGCGGCGCCCGAAGAAAGGAAGAAAGGCGTGCGGGTCGTTATGGCCCCGAGCATGCCCCCGGGAGCGCAGCGTGCAAGCCACCGCTCAACGAAGGCGCATGCCTGGTCGTGCTTGGCGCGCGGCAGATTCTTCTCAATGTAGCTCTTGGCGTGCTTGGTGGCCTCCCCGAATGGCGGGTTCATCAAGATCACGTCGAACCGCTGCCGGCAAAGATCGACAAACGCAAACCCCTGCGCGGCGTCCCCTGAGAAGAGTTCCCGGGCGAATGCGCTGCCGCCACCAGCTCGTTGAGCGTACTCGCGCAACGAGTCGATGACCCTGGCCTCGGCTTCGCGCCAGAACTCCTCGTCGGTTATGCCGGAAAAGTCGAATTCTAGCTGCTTGGCGCGCTCGGGCCTCCGGCCCACCGGGAACAAGGACAGCTGCTCCGGCTTCGGCTGCGCCAGCCACTGTGTCTTGGCGTCGGCCACAAGCCCACTGATCTCGCCCTCTATCTGCAACAGCGAGCCGATCTCGTCGGCACGCTCCATTCTCCAACATATCTCCCGCACCAGTTGTCCAAGCACCCTGGGCGTGAGGCCGGCCACGAAGGCCTCAAGCATGTCCCTTTCGGCAGGCATTGGCCCGGCACAAACGATGTTCATCCGCTCGATCTTGGGTCTGTCACCGGGGCTGACGCCCAGTGCCGCGTAAGCCCGCTGGGCGTGCAGCCACAGCGCGAACGAGGCGATCTGGACCGCGCGCGGGTCGATGTCGATGCCATGAAGGTTCTGGCTGAGGATCAACTGTGGTGCCGCCCTCATCAGGGCTTCCCGGGTGGGGTAGTCCCTCTTGAGGGCCCGCCCGAGGTCTGGGTCAGTGTACGCTTCCTGGTAGACGATGAGGAGGAGGTCGAAGCAGTACAGCAGGAAATGCCCGCTGCCGCAGGCGGGGTCGAGCACCCGGATTTCCCGTGGGTCCTTCTTGGCGCGACTTGGGTTCTCGCCCGTTCGCCTGACGAGCAACCGGCATGATTCCGCCAGCCGTGTATCGCCGCAGCGCATTTCGTACCACAAGCGACCGAGGGTGTTATCGGTCAGGAACTCCACAACGTAGCGCGGGGTATAGAACTGGTTGCGAAATGCCAATTCGTGAGCGTTTCTGGGTGCCCGACTCTCCTTGCGGGACTGCTCGCGGGCCTGTTTCGGGGTAAAGTACTGGTAGACCCAACCGATGGTCTCGTCCTTGCCCCAGACACCGTCAAGCTCCGCGGCGTTGACCCGCGCCAGGACCTGGTCCAGCACGTGCTGCGGCGGCATGAGGCGGCCTTTCGGGTCATCTTGCGAAAAGAGAACCCCTACCTCTTGCGCGAGCACGCCTGCCGTCCAGTCGAGGAAGTGGCGGTACGCCGGTTCCTGCTGGCCCTCAAGACAGAGTCGCTCGTCATGCGGGTTATCGGCGAGGTAGAACTTGAAGCCGCTCGAGTTGGTCCCCCGGTTGACGGTCTCCCGGATGAGGCCGAGCTGTTCCAGCATCTTGTAGGCGCAGAGCCGGTTAAGCTGCGTGAACGCCGCCTCGCGCACCAGCCTGGCCACAGCCTCGGCCGGCTTGAGCCCCCCGGCCTGAAGGTGCCCGAGGTAATCGGTCACCCTGTCCCTGTCCGCGCGCTCATCACCGGAGAGGTGGCCGACGTCTACAACATCCTCCTCAATGATGCCGCTCCGGTGAATGCCGAACCGCCCCTCGAGCACGTCAGCGATGGACTCCTCCAGGAGTTGGCGGCAGCTGGCGACCGCGTTTCTGAGCGCGTTTTGAACAGCCCTGTCCATGACCATCACTCCAAGATGATCCGTGCACCTGCGGCGACCAGCTTGTGCAGGTGCTGTCGCAGGTTGTCCACGGCGTCATCGACCGCGTCGGTGGAATCAAGCGGCCTGACGAAGAACTCGGCCAGACGAACATGAGCCAACCAGGCGGGCGGCGGCGCAATCAACTCCTCAATCGCCCCCAGCGCCTTCGCCCTTAGCCCGTCGACAGCGGCGATATCCGATTCCATCTGTGTGAGCGTGGCGCGGCACTCTGGGCACACATCGCTGTCCCCAGGGAACTCAGAACACGAACACGCACGTCTGGTGAGCTCAGCAAGAACTGAGGAACGCACAGCTTCCGGCAGGTTCATCCACTGCCCGGCCTGCTTCACATCTTCAATAGCCTCCGAGAACGCGCGCAGCCGGTCTTCGTGGGCTTTGACGTAGGGCAAACGGTACGCGGTCTGGATGGCGCCGGTGTGTCTCTTGATCTGTGGCGCCTTCCTGTAGAATTCAGGGGAAGAGATGAATCGTCTGAGCTCTGCAGCCGAGGCGGCCAATTCTTCGTTGACGCCCCGAGATTCAAGCTGAGGCCACATGTGTGCCAGCGCTACCCTGGCGCGGCGCAGAGAAGTCAGATTCACCTCACCGAGAGCTTCGCGGGTTTCGCGCACCTGCTCGCGGTCGGCCTTGAGGGACGCCCCCTGTCCGGCGAGCAGCCGAACACACTCGTCGGAGGCAGCGGCCTTCACCTCCAGCAGGCGCTGGCGGTATTCGGCGAGCACCTGAACCACCGGCACGTCGTTGGCGTGGGCAACGGCTTCGGCTGGCATCAGCAACCGCAGCTCCTCGTCCACGAGCTGTTTGAAGGCGGCAGAAATGGAGGTCTCCTCGGCGTCGACCATTTCGCCCGTGAGGTCTTCGTAGTATCTCGCGGCATCGGTGAGCGTCTTCATGCCGACCGCTTGACGAGCCGCGAACGACGCCGCTTTGAACGCTACATTATTAGTGAAGGGCAGACGGCTCTGCGGGTCGTGGTGGTCCACGAAGCGCCTGCCCTGATAGGTCACCTCTATCGCCCCCGCTCGCAGCAGGACAGCCAACACCAGCCTTAAGACGTCGCGCTCCCAACCGTAGCCGAAGCCGCCAAAACGCTCTTCGAGGTCTCTTCCCGTAACGCGAGTGCCGTAATCTTGCTGCGCTTTCAGGAAGTTAAGGACTTCCTGAGCGATCTCGGCCGAGGTGTTGGGGACGTACTTCGACCCGTCTTGCACCACCAAGTTCAAACCACCCTGCCCGCCATAGAAGACCTGGGGCAGCCCCCCGAGGTTCGCCGTTTCGAGGACCTTCTCGGCCTCATCGCCTTTCAACGAGCGGGCCCCCATCTCGAGCTTTGGGTAAAGGCTCGGGACCACTTGCTCCAGGAACTGCCTGATGCTGTCGTGGAACGTCTTCCCCAGCTCCGAGGCATCCCTGGCCACGCCCCGGAACATCCCTTGCCCCGCCGCCATCGGCTCCAAGAACTTGTCCCGCAAGCGGGCAAGAATCATATGCCGCCTCTGTTTCTCGCTGTCCAAGCACGCCACTTCATCGGTGGTCATCCTGTGCTGTGCGCCGACCCGTTCGTACTTGTGGACCATCTGACGGGATGCGTGCAGTTCGGCCGTGAGTTCCGCTATCTCCTGCGATAGGGAAAAGACCCAGTAGACGTCGTTCGCGTGGGCGTTGAGGCGGCTCTCGTCCCTCGTGGCGGCGAGCTTCTCCGGAAGCTCCTCGCCGTCCTCGGCAGTCACGATAGACAGAGTAATCTGACCTTGATCACCCACGGGGACCCCGTCGACGGTCACACCTACCCGGAAGTTCTTCGGCCCGTACCGGTGCGTCTTCAGCTTGGGGTCAGCAAAGAGGTTCCCAACTACCTCGCGCCTGATGTCGCCGCATTCCTTCGGCTTTGGGCTCATATGGCCGCTGCGTTCGGTCTCCCAGCCCTTTTCTTGGGCACTTTGGAGCTTCCAGCCGTCTTCGCTGTTGCGCACGAACTGGGCTTGTGCCAGGCGCTGCAGGGCAGCCTTGACTTCCTTCACTGGGGCCGGCTTTCCGACCTCATCGGCCAGTAAGGCGGCGATGTTTCCCTCTGTCCGGGGAAGATCGCGGACGCATTGGAGCAAGCAGATGGCCTTGGCGACCCGCGCCGACCAACCACCGTCCGCCGGGTCGGCCTTGAAGCGTTGAGTTATGTCGCTGATGTCCTTCTGCTTCTCGGTCGACAGGTTGCCCTCCACAAGCTCATATATCAAATCCAGGCTCACCAGCGTCCCCGGCGGACGGTCGGCCATGCGCGTCCGGTCGGAAACCAGCATCTCATATGCCTGTTTGATTATCGTGCGGTTGCTGCCGCCGAGGTGTCTAGTCGCCCCGGGCTCAAGGCGTATGCCTGACATTATATCTATGGAAAGGTCCACGAAGTGCGGCAGGTAGGGGTAGAACTGAATGAAGTCCTGCTCGGTCACCCCGCTTGCGCGAGTAGTTCGGTCGAGCCGGCAAGCGGCGTTGAGCTGGCCTTCCGCTTGGGCGAAAAGCCGCCTCAGAACCAGCTTCCCCTCAGGAGTTTTCGAAAGCACACGCTTGCTGGCGACCTCTCGAATGTCCGCCGGAGCGAGATCGACGCGGTACTTGAAACGATCCTGAAGCTTGGCCAGCTCGACCCGCTTATCATCGATGGCTGCGACAACTTCATCGAGCTTCTCCTGCGACGTTACGATCACCCAGACGGGGGCAAGGGTTTCTTTCCTCTTCAAGCGGTTCTTGCTTTCCTTGCCCAATTGCTCCACGACCGCCCGCAGGTCCTCGATCTTGTCGGCGCTGCGGGCAACGTACTGCCCGACCTCGTCGATGACGAAGACGAGGGCCTTCCCCGGCCGGCGCCTGGCCATCAACTCAAAAGCCCGTTCCACGAACTTGCCCACCGTGATGTCGGCTGGCTTGGAGGCAATGGACTTCGCCCATGAATCGGCGGCCGGGTATGTAGTGGGCTCCATGTCGTGCAGGATGGCGCTGGCGCGGGAGAGCTTCTGGGCGCCCTTGCGGACGGTGCGCCAGTCGCCGAACTTCTGCTGGCAACGCTCGACCAATTCGTCCAGCCGGGCCTCCTTCTCAAGCTCGATCTCGAGCTCGGCCATGTCGTAGTCCTCAGCGTAACCGAGGTGGCGCAGGAGAACCCTATACATTACTTCCGCCAGCCGCTCAGTCCCTCGTACTACTGCGCGGTCCACTGATAAGTCGAACATGACAACTTCCGTGGGGATCCGGCGATTGATGGAGTCTATCACGTCGGCAAGCCGAGGATCCTGTACCTGGGTCTTGAACAAATCGGCAGCGCTGTAGCCCAGGACTTGCCCGTTGGCCAGCACGTAGCCGAGGTTCTTGGCGAACGAGGACTTCCCCGACCCGAAGAACCCGGAGATCCACACCCCGACCCCTTCATGGGGCTCAGCAGGGGCCTCGGCAATGGCTTTGAGCACATCAAGGTACTGGTCGCGGATCTTCTCCGTCGCCACGTACTCCGTGATCTCGTCATACACTGACTGTTCATCGGTCTGGCTAACCTTGATGATCTCCTCGATCCTCTTGCCGAGGTCGCGCTTAAGCAAGTCCTTGATCGTCTTCATCACTCCCTCCCGTAGACCTTTACCCGGTAGCTTCCCAGAGGCTCGTCGGGTTGGCGCAGGTTCATGAAGCTAAGTGTGTGCTGCCAGCTACCTGGGTAAAATACCACCGTAGGGACGACCGGGGCACGCATGGAGTGAAGCCGTTCGAGAAGGCCGGAGACCCTGAGGAGGTTCGGGGCAAGCGCCCCGAGGCGCCACAGAAACACTACGTCAGAGGCGGGATGTAAGCCTTCGTACCTCTTCGCCAGCAGGGCGTGGATTGGTAAGAAGTCATCGTCAGTCAGGTAGGTACTCGCCTGCGCCTCCGCGGCCCGGAAGCCGCGCTCCTTCTCCAGCTCCACCAAGGCAGCGAAATCGTCCGCACCTTCCAGCGATTGCCACAGCAGCTCGGCCATCGACCAAGAGTGGACCCGTTTCCCTTCCTGATTCAACCGGACGCTCAGAAGCCGCATTTCGCGCCTCATCTCCCACTCATCCCCAGGCGCGTAGCGGAAAATGGCGAACGGGAAGTCCGAGTAGGCGGCGATGCGCACGGGATCCGCCTTGAGGTCGATTTCAAGCAGTTCGACCTGTTCTCTCAACGAGAGCATGGGCATACCCCCCCACGCTGGCTGCGGGAAAGTCAAGCCGAATCACCCGGCCCGCCGCCTGGTAGTCCAACAGCCGCTCCCGATGGGCCTCTAGCAGAAAACGCTCCACTCCGTGCTCGGGCAACAGGAACAACCGCCAGTCCGGGCTGTGGATGAGACAGTCCCCAGACCCGACCTCCTTGTACACGAGGAAGGCAATGAACGCAAGTGCTGGCGTCGGCAAGAATACCGGCGCGATGCGCTTCTTTACGGCTCCCTCGAGGATTCCGAAGTCCCGCAGGGTGGCCAGCAAGCCCTGCGCGACGCGTTCCGCCGTTTGCCCAGACCAGGACCCCTCTGTCATGCCCCTGCCAACCTTCTCCAGAACCCAGGCCTGGATATCCCCTGTCGCCACATCCCTGTATCCCGCGGCGGCGCGCGGAGCCACTACCTCCGCCACCGCATCATATAGCAGCCCGTCAGACTTCGCCGCCAGGAAATAGAGGATACGATCCACTCTCTCTGAAGCCCACCCTGCCTTGACGAGATGCACCAGCCCTGCGAGAACGTCAGGGTCGAGCAAGTAGCGCTGGCGAAAGATCGCCAAGATGTCCTCGACCCTGGACCGCGAGGCCTTGCCAAACACGTTCTCGCGTTGCGCGCGAGCCAGGTTGTGGTGGATGTCTGCTTGTTCGTTCCAGTTGGCAAGGAGTGTCTTGGTATCGGCGAGGAGGGCACCTGCTTTGATGATCTTGCTGCAGTACCTGGCTTCGCGGCGCTCAGGCATCAGGCGTTTCTCCTTCTTCCAAGAATGGCGCGGCAAGTTGACCACGAGCTGACGGCCGATGCACCAGAATGGTGGCGATGCACAATCATGGGTGGGATTTGCCATCAGATAGCCAAATTCCTGCAGGTGTGCCAATATCGGACCCCATGGCCACGAGCCAGCGCCGGCCGCCAGCACCCAGAGCGGCAGCACCAGCCGCCCAAGATACGCGCTCGTGCTGTACACGCGGCCGCGCACCTCGGGCGCGGCATGGAGCTGGAACAGCGTGGTGAAGGTCACGCGGTTGGCGGAGGTGCCCACCCCGAAGACGAAGTTGGCCGCCATAGCCGCCGCCAGCCGCCAGGGGTTGGATTTCAGCGGTTCTCGCCGGCCCCCGCGCGGCGTATGGTCAGAGGAGGGGGCCCTGGACAGGCAACGGCCGGGGAGGGCCGCGCCCCCGCCGGAGCGGCGCGGAAGGGGGGGGTAAGGTGAACGACCGGCGGTCATGCTTCGTGATCATGCCCTTCTCCAACACCCGGTCATGCCGGCAGGACGAGTGGACCACCATCTTCCAGGAGCTCATCCGTCCCGCCGTGGAGGAAAGCGGCCTGGGCTTCACCTGCCGCCGGTCGGACACCGTCACCGGCAATGTCATCAGGGATATACTGATGGACCTCCACGCCGCCAACGTGGTCATCGCCGACCTCACGGACCAGCGGGCGAACGTCATGTACGAGCTCGGCGTGCGGCACGCGCTGGCGACGCGGACGATCATGATCGCGCAGCGCTCAAGGGACATCCCCTCCGACCTGAAATCGTACAAGTACTACATCTACGATTGGAAGACCAACCAGGACAAGCAGAACTTCCGGGCCAAGATCGCCGGGCTTCTGGCCGAGCTCGTCAACGCCCCGCGCGTCAGCGACAACCCCATCGCCGACTTCCTCGATGTGCGGGTCAACCCGGGGGTGACACTTCATCCCGACGAGCACGGGCGGTTCGGCGAGCTCCTGGCCTCGGCCACCACCGAGCTCCTGGCCGTCGCGCCGAGCCTGCTCTACGTGGCGCACTACATGAAGCCCCTGGTGTTTCAGCAGGCCAGAAAGGGCGTGAGCATCAAGCTGCTGATCATGGCCAACGCCCCGCGCGGCGTCGGGTTCATCGCCGAGTACGTGGGGACGCCGCATTACGAACAGCAGCTGGCGTTGTGTCACAGCGAGTTCAGGTCGTGGCTGGAGGAGGCGGCCGCCGAGGGGCTGGATATCAGGGTGCGGCTGGCGCCGATCGTGCCGCTGAGCATCACCATCGTCGATGGCGGGCAGGACGACGGGCGGCTGCTCATCGTCCCGCTGCCGTATGGCACCGGGGCGCCCGACAGGCCGTGCATCTTGATCGAGAAGCGCGGCTGCGAGCGCCCGTTTGCGCTGTATTATGAGCGGTACACCGACTGGTGGGCGCAATGCCCGCCGCTGCAGTAAACCCGCGCCATTCCGCCGCCTTGCCACCCTGCGCGGCCACCGCCCGGCGCGGGCGCCGCCAACATGCGCGGCCCCCCTACACCTCGCGCAGCTCCTTGATGCGCCACAGCTGGTACGCGCCAAGGAGCGTCACCAGGCCGGAGGCGATCAGCACCCAGGCCGGGGCCACGGCGCCCAGGATGGCGCCGATGAGGATGTACGACACGGGCACAAGCGCCACGGCCACGGTGTTGATCAGCGCGAACACCCGGCCGCGTATCTCGTCGGGCGCCAGGAGCTGCAGCAGGACGGTCAAAAGCGTATTGGCGACGCCCATGGCCAGGCCGTAGATGGCCATGCCCACAAGTATCAGCGCGTACTTCTGCGTCAGGCCTGAGCCGACGAGGGCGACCCCAAACACCGCCATGCTGACGACGATGAGCCACGTCTTGCGCCGCTGCTCGCGGGCCAGCGCCAGGAGCGCCGCGGAGATGAGCGAGCCGACGCCGATCACCGCCCGCAGCATGGCGTAACCCGGCTCGCCGACGCCGATCTTATTGGCGACGATGGGCAGGATCACCGGGATGATCGCCGGCTCGAAGCAGTTGACCATCATGATGATCGCCGTGGCGGCCAGGATGGCCCGGTGCGTGACGATGTACCGCCAGCTGGCGGCGAGGTCGCCGAATATCTCCAGCTTGCGCGTGACGCGCTTCTGCGGCACGTTCATGAATAGCTCCGCCGCCCCGGCCAAAAGGAACGAGACGCCGTTGATCAGGAACGCCCACGGGAAGCCGAGGTAGACGATGAGCATGCCGCCGATGGCCGGCCCCAGGACCAGGCTCACCTGGCGGCCGGAGTCGATGAGCGACATGGCCCGCGTGAGGTTCTGCCCCGGCACCATGTTGGGGACCGAGGCCATCACCGCCGGTATGAAGAAGCCGGCGAATATCGACAGCAGGGCGACGGTGACAACGAGCAGCGGCACCGACAGGAGGCCGCGCGCCGCCAGCCACGCCGCCGGCAGGACGACGAGGCCCGACCCCAGGTCGCAGGCGACGATGATCCACTTGCGGCTCCAGCGGTCGACCAGGACGCCGCCGAACGGCCCCAGAACCGCGAACGGGATGACGGCGGCGGCCATCACCACGCCCAGGACCGTCGGCGAGTTCGAAACGCGCAGGATGAACATCGGCAGGGCCATCTCGTAGGCGGCCGTCCCCAGCAGCGACACCCACTGCCCGGCCAGCAGCAGAAGGTAGTTCTTGTTCAGCACCGTCTTGGCTGCAAGCACGTTCTCGGTCTGCAAGCGGCCGCACTCCCCTCACCCCGCCAGCCCCCGGCAGGAAGTTAGTCGCCCGATTTGTATATTCGTGGGTCTACGGGAAAATCCTGCCAGCCCAAAAGAAACGAGTGGCCCCGTGGCGGGTACGCCGGTGGGGCAAGGGGGGGAGTGGGGACAACCTGTGAGGAATCAGCATGAGCGAAGCCACTGGCCAGCCCCAAGATGCGCCCTCACAGAGGCTATCCGGCGCCAAGTCGTTCTTCTCTCGTCCTAGGTGCTGGTGTACGAGAGCGGATCGGGCGGGTCAACCTCCAGCACCAACCGCCTGAGAGCCGCTATTTCCTCAGCCTCTGCACGCATCTCTTCGGCCACCCGCAAGCACTCGGTGCTCGACGGTTCTGCCGCAACAGCGTCGGCCAACTTCTCGAAAACGATCGCAAAGCCGCCCGGACACATCCGCAACACCCCCAGTCCTGAGCCTCGCTCTAGTCTATCACGACCGGCTTCTTGGTTTGCATCTCTATTTGGCGGCGGGCATTAGACAAGTCAACCTTGGCCGCACAGTGCGGGCAAGTGAACGTGTTATCCGCCGGAAGCCGAGAGGACCTGGAATTCAGAGCAGCAGGCAACCCAGGTCCTTACAGCTACGTATTCGACACCTGCCACAGCCCATCCTTCATGTCTGTGGAGAGTCTGGCCGCTGGTTGGACCTCTGGAGGGGCGGCGGGGACGAGCGCTAGACGCGCAGCAGGGGCATCACCGACCGCGCCAGCTCGGGCGTGACGCGCTTGGGGCGGGCCAGGGCGTCGTCGATCGGCACGGCCACGATGTCCTCGCCGCGCAGGGCGGCCATGACGCCGAAACGCCGCTCGTGCACGAGCTGGGCCGCCTTGAGGCCAAGGCTCGTGCCCAGCATGCGGTCGAAGGGCACCGGCGGGCCGCCGCGCTGGATGTAGCCCAGGACCGTGGCCCGCGTCTCGACCCCGGCGCTCCTGGAGATGTCCGCGGCGATGCGCTCGCCCACGCCGCCCAGGCGCACGTGGCCGAACTGGTCGCGCCCGCGGGCCTCGTAGTCCACCCCGGCAAGGCCTTCGGGGTTGACGCCCTCGGCGGTCACGATGATCGTGTACGGCTCGCCGCGGTCGCGCCGCGCGGCCACGAACGCGGCCACGTCGCCCATGTCGACCGGGAACTCGGGCAGGAGCGTCAGGTGCGCCCCGCCGCAGAGTCCCGCCCATAGCGCCACCCAGCCCGCGTCCCGCCCCATGACCTCAAGCAGCAGCGTGCGCCGGTGCGAGCGGGCGGTGGTGTGCAGCCGCTCGGTGGCATCGGTGGCGATGGCCGCGGCCGTCTGAAAGCCGATCGTGTAGTCGGTGCCGGCGACGTCGTTGTCCATCGTCTTGGGCACGCCGACGCACGGGACCCCCGCGGCGGTCAGCTTCCGGGCCACGCCCAGGGTGTCGTCGCCGCCGATGGCGATCAGGGCGTCAAAGCCCAGCTCGGCGAAGTTCTTCATCACCCGCGCCGCGCCGTCCGGGCTCTTGTATGGGTTGGTGCGCGAGGTGCCCAGGAGCGTGCCGCCCTCGTTGAAGGTGCCCTCGACGTCGGCCCAGGTCAGGGGGCGGGCGTCCTTGTCCAGCATGCCCGCCCAGCCGTCGCGCACGCCCACGACCTCGTGCCCGAGCTGGTTGGCCTGGCGCAGCGCGGCGCGAATGGCGTTGTTGAGGCCGGGGCAGTCGCCCCCGCCGGTGAGTATGCCGATGCGCATCGTCAAGCCCTCCCCGATGAGCCCAGAAGCCGGATCCGCGCGACGACCTCGGCCGCCACCGCATCGCGCCCCGGGCCCAGGAGCGGCCGCGGGTCGACCTCATCCGGGCGCGCGGCCATGGCCTGGCGCACGGCGCGCACGAAGGCGACGCTCAGCGCGGTGGCGATGTTGACCTTGGCGATGCCGGCCTTCACGGCCTCAACCAGGCTCTTGACGGCGACGCCCGATGCGCCGTGGAGCACCAGCGGCACGCCCGTGGCGTCCTTGATGCGGCGCACGCGCTCGACGTCGATCTCCGCCGTGCTCTCGAGCATCTTGTGCACGCTGCCCACGGACACGGCCAGCGCGTCGACCCCGGTCGCGGCCACGAAGCGCGCCGCCTCGCCCGGGTCGGTCCACAATTGCATCAGTTCCTGCCGCGTCCAGGCGCGGTCGGAGGCCGGCACCCGGCCCAGCTCGCCCTCGCAGGCGATTCGCGCGCCGTGCGCGGCGCGCACGACCTCGGCCGTGCGCGCGACGTTCTCCGCGAACGGCAGCCGCGAGCCGTCGTACATCACCGACGAGAACCCCGCGGCGATGCAGCGCTTTGCGAGCTCGACGTCCTCGCCGTGGTCGAGGTGCAGTACGACCGGGATGTCGGATCGCGCCGCGACCTGGCCCAGGGCCGTGATGTAGTCGAGTCCGATGTACTTGATCGCCCCCGGGCTGGCCTGGATGATCACCGGGGCCCGCTCGGCCAGGGCGCCGGCGACGATGCCCTGCACGAACTCGAGGTTGTTGGCGTTGAACGCGCCGACGGCGTAACCGCCCCGCCGCGCCGCTTCCAGTATCTCGCGCGACGACACCAGTGCCACGGTCATCAACCCCCGGCCTTACTGTGCCCAGTTCGGCGCGGGCCAACCCCAGCGTGCCCGCCGGGCCGGGGGGTGTCGCATCATGTCAGACGCACCATGCCACCCGCATCATGCCCCACAAGAAGCGGGCCCGCGAGGCAGATCACCTCGCGGGCCCACTCACCCTGGGATCACTCGGCGCTGGCGGAATCCTCGCTGGTCACACGCCTGGGTTCTGTCACGCTTGCGCATTGGTCACACGCCTGCGTGCTGGTCGCGCGCTGGTCGCGCGCTAGTTGTCGACCGCCAGGCCGGACAGGTCGGGAACGGCGCCCCCCGGCCAGAAGACGCCCGCTGCGCCCGAACCCGCGCCCGGCTGCGCGCCCTCACCGCGCCCACCGCCCCATCCCCGGTGGCGGCCGGCACGGCCGAAGGCTCCAATCACCCGCTCCAGTTCGTCGAGGTAGGCGTCGCCCTTCACGCCGCAGGCGTCGGCCACCTCAAGCCACGCATCCCCGCCCTTGCGCAGGGCGAGCACGTCGGCCAGGGGCTTTTCGCCCAGCTTGGCGATGGGCGCGGCCATCAGCACCTCGACCGGCTTGGCCTCGCTGTCCTTGACCACCTGCACCAGGTCGGCCGGCTTCATGTCCAGGTACTTGGCCAGGCCGACCGCGACCCTCGCGCCGGGCCGGCCGGGGCGTCCCGGGCACTGCGTGCCGGGGTCCGGCGTGCCCGACTCAGTGTCGGGTGCGCTTGAGTCGTCGCCGGCGACCAGCGCCGGGTCCTGGTCGCCCTCTGTGCCCGCCGAGTACGCCAGGACCCCGCTGCCCACCCCCAGCGCGATGACCAGCGCCAGGGCCAGGCACAGGGTCTTCCCGTTGCGGCCGAGGAAACCACGGAACCACGCGGCCATGTTCAGAATCCCCCTTTTTGGGCCTCTTCTGACCCTATCCTACCCCGCGGGCGTGAACGCCTTGTGACGGGGGCGGGTTGAAATTGTAAAAGAATCGTGAACGCGCGGGCGGGCGGGCGCGAAGCGGTGGGACGATCTGCGCCTGGGGGCGCCGTGCGCGGCGCCGCTCACTGCGCCAGCGGCAGCCGCACGGTGAACGCGGCCCCGGTGCCGGGGACCGACCGGGCGTCGACCTCGCCGTTGTGGGCCTCGACGAGCCGCTTGACGATCGCCAGGCCCAGGCCGGTGCCGCCGCGGGTGCGCGTGCGCGCCTTGTCAACGCGGTAGAAGCGGTCCCAGATGTGGGGCAGGTCGGCCTCGGGGATGCCCGGGCCCGTGTCGCGGACCTCGACCTCGCCCCACGCGGCGGCGCGGCGCCAGGCCAGGCGCACCTGGCCGTCCGCCGGCGTGTAGCGCAGGGCGTTGTCCACGAGGTTGATGAGGATCTGCTTCAGGCGCGCGGCATCGGCCCGCACCGCGACCGGCCCCGCGCCGTCGCAGGCCAGCGCCACCCGGCGCGCGCGCGCCTGGGGCTCAAACTGCGTGCCCACCGCCTGGACGACCTCGCAGAGGTCGACGGGGCTGAACTTGAGCTCACCGGCGCCGGCGTCCAGCGCCGTCAGGTCGAGGAGGTCGTCGATGAGCCCCGAGAGGCGCTCCGTCTCAGAGAACGCCAGCTTGAGGTAGCGCTCGCGGTCGGCGGCGCTCACGGTGCCGTCGAGGATGCCCTGGATGAAGCCGCGCATCGACGTCAGCGGCGAACGCAGCTCGTGCGAGACGTTGGCGATGAACTCGCGGCGCGTCTTCTCCAGCTCGCCGAGCTGGCGCGCCATGTGGTTCAGGGACGCGGCGAGGTCCGAGAGCTCCGCGTCGCCTGCGACCGCCACGCGGCGGCCGAAGTCGCCGGCGGCGATGCGCCGCGCCAGCGCCGACATCTCGCGCAGGGGCCGGGTGATGCTGCGCGAGATGACGTAGGTGAGGATCACGGCGACCAGCGTCGCCAGGCCGGCCGCCAGCCACACCAGGCGCAGGAGCGTTTTCGCCGCGCCGCGCACGCCCACCACCGGGGCGTGCAGGAAGACCCCGCCGACGACCTTGCCGCCCTCGCCCAGCACAGGGACGCCCACCGACAGCATGGGCAGGTCGAAGCGACCGGCCCACTGGCCCTGGAACGCCACCATCCGTCCCTTGAGGAGCTCGTCCAGCTCGGAGCCGGTCACGCGGACGGTGCCGGGCGCGTAGCCAGCGCCGGCACCCGGGCCGCCGCCGAACTGCCGCGCAAAGTCCAGGAGCAGCAGGCCGCTGGCGTCCACGATCCAGATGCGCGCCCCGGTCACGGAGGCGGCCACGCGCACCTGGGCCGAGAGGTCGCGCTGCGTGGCGGCGCCATTGAAGAGGTCGGCGGCGACGGCCGCCACCGCCTCGCCGTAGCTCTGCAGCGTCGTCGTGCGCTCGCGGTAGACGTAACCCTCCAGGAGGCGGCCGAGCGCCAGCCCGAGCACGCCCAGGCTGACCAGGATGGCCACCAGGTACGTGGCCACCAGGCGCAGGAATATGCTGCGCCGGCCGCCGGTATGCCCGTTGGCCTCAGGCACCGGGGAGTCCCGCATCGCGCTTCACCTCGAACCGGTAGCCGACGCCCCACACGGTGGCGATGCCCCAGCCTGCGCCGCCCGCGCCTGCGCCGCCCGCGCCCGCGCCGCCCGCGCCGCCCGCGCCGCCCCCGCCCAGCTTCTGGCGCAGCCGCTTGACGTGGGCGTCCACCGTCCGCGTTTCGCCGGCGTAGTCGTACCCCCACACGCTCTCCAGGAGCTGGTCGCGCGAGAAGGTCCGGTTGGGATGATTGACGAGGTGGTACAGGAGCTCAAGCTCGCGCGGCGTGAGATCCAGCTCGCGCCCGCCCAGGGTGGCGCGGTACTCGTCGCGGTCGACGACCAGCTTGCCGCACAGGACGCGGTTGGTCGCGGCGGCCGCGGCGGGCGTGCCGGCCGATGCGGTCGCGGCGGGCGTGCCAGTCGATGCGGTCGCCGCGGCCGAAGCAGCCGGGGCCGCCGCCGTCGCGCCCGCCCCCGCCGGCGGGCAGCGCCGCAGCACGGCGCGCACGCGCGCCAGGAGCTCGTACGGGTCAAAGGGCTTCACGATGTAGTCATCCGCCCCCAGCTCCAGGCCCAGGATGCGGTCGTAGCGCTCGCCCTTGGCGCTGAGCATGATTATCGGCACGCGGCTTGCCTCGCGGATGCGGCGGCACACCTGCCAGCCGTCGGCGCCGGGCAGCATGATGTCCAGGATCACGAGGTCGAACCGCCCGGCGTCAAAGGCCTGGAGCGCCTCGTCGCCGTCCGCGGCCAGCGCCACCGTGAAGCCTTCCTTGGCCAGGTACAGCCGTAAAAGCTCGCGGATGTTATCCTCATCGTCCACGACGAGGACGCGTCCCACCACGTTACCGCCCCCCGTCCGGCGCCGCCGCCTGCCGCAGAGCCTCGTAGAGCAGGACCGCCGCCGTCACACCGACGTTCAGGGACTCGGCCCGCCCCGGCATGGGCACCGTCACGCACGCCCGCGCCGCTGTCACGGCGGCCGGGCTCAGGCCCGACCCCTCGTTCCCGACCAGGAGCAGGGTCGGGCGCCGCAGGTCAAGGCGCCACGGCAGCTCCCCGCCCACCGGCAGGGTCGCCGCCGCCGCCAGCCCCTCGGGCCTGAGCAGCGCGAGCGCCTCGGCCACGTCCTCGACCTCAAGCAGCGGCACGTGGAACAGCGAGCCGGCGCTGGCACGCAGCACCTTGGGCGAGTATGGGTCGACGGTGCCGGCGGTGACCACCACGCCCGCCCCGCCGGCGGCGTCCACGGCGCGCACGATCGTGCCCAGGTTCCCCGGATCCTGCACGCGCTCGGCCAGGACGGCCACCGGCACCCCCGGCCCGCCGGCGGCGCTCCTGCGGGCGCGCTCGCCGATCGCCTGCGCCGCCTCGGCGGGGTCGCCGCCGCGCCGGATGGCGGCCACCGCCACCACCCCCTGCGGCGCCTCGGCGTCGGCCACGCGGCGCAGGACCTCGTCAGCGACCAGCGTCAGCGGGACGCCGGCTGACTCCAGGGCCGCCGCCAAGCGCGCCCCATCGTCGCGCGCCAGGAAGGCGGGGCCGAGGTACGCGGCCAGAAGCGGCACGCCCGCAGCCAGCGCCTCCTCGACCAGGTGCGCGCCCTCCAGCGGCGCGGCGCTCGCCCGCCGCCGCCCCTGCCGGGCGTAAAGCCCGCGCAGCGCCTTGATCTGAGCGTTTCGCGGGCTCGTGATGACCCCCTTGTCCCTGTCCGCCCGGTCGTCCACGCCACCGCCCCCACGGGCCCGGCTCCACGGCTCAACGGCTCAGCTGCCGCGCAGCCGCTCCAGCCGGGCGATATCTTGGTTGGCGCCGATAATGACCATGATGTCGCCCTCGTCGATCACGTCGTCGCCGCCCGGCGACACCTTTATCTCCTCGCCCTTGCGCAGGGCCAGGACGTTGATGCCGAAGCGCGCGCGCAGGTTGAGGTCGCGCAGGGTATGGCCGGCGAGCTCGCCGCCGGCGGTGAGCTCGACCAGGCTGTAGTCGGGCGAAAGCTCGATATAGTCGAGAACGTTGGTGGAGACGAGGTTGTGCGCCAGCCGCACCCCCATGTCGCGCTCCGGGAACACGACGCGGTCGGCGCCGATCTTCTCCAGCACGCGGCCGTGCAGGTCGTTCGAGGCCTTGACCACGACGAACCTGACCCCCAGCTCCTTGAGGATCAGGGTCACCAGGATGCTCGACTGCAGGTCGCCGCCGACGGCGACCACGACCACGTCGAAGTTGCGCAGCCCCAGCGTGCGCAGCGCCTCGTCGTCAGTGGCGTCGGCCTGCACGACGTGGGTCGTGGAGTTGATCATCGCCTGCGTCCGGCCCTCCTCGGCGTCGATGCCCAGGACGTCGAAGCCCAGGCCGTAGAGCGTCGACGCGACGCTGGAGCCGAACCGCCCGAGCCCGATGACCGCGAACTGCTTGGTCGCCAAGACGAAAACCCCCCTCACCGCACCACCGAGAGTCCGGCGCTTACCCGATCACGGCCCGATCATCACCCGATCATCACCCGTTCCTCGGGGTACTGGACCGCCGTCGTGGCGTGGTGCTGCCGCTGCCCGATGGCCAGCACCAGCGTCAGCGGCCCGACGCGCCCGGCGTACATGGTCAGGATCATCAGGACGCGCCCCAGCGGGCTAAGGTCGGGCGTGATGCCGGTGGACAGCCCCACCGTGCCGAACGCCGAGGTGGTCTCAAACAGCAACGCCAGCATGTCCTTGTGCTCGCTCAAGAGCATGACCCCGGTCACCGCTACCACCAGGCCCAGCGCGATGGCGGCCACGGCCAGGGCCCGGTCGACCACCTGCCGCGGCAGCCGGCGCTCCCCGACGCGCGCGGAACCGCTGCCGGCGATGATCGCGTGCACGGCGGCGATCAGCGCAGCGAGGGTCGTGGTCTTGATGCCGCCGCCGGTCGAGCCCGGCGATGCGCCGATGAACATCAGCACGACGATGAGCAGCAGGGTCGCCGGGTGCAGCGCCCCCATGGGCAACGAGTTGAACCCCGCCGTGCGCGGCGTGACGGCGTGGAAGAACGATGATAGTATCTTGCCGTGCACCGGCAGCGGCTGGAGCGTGTTGCCGTACTCGAGCAGGAATATGAGCAGGGTGCCCCCCAGGAGGAGCCCCGCCGTCACCCGCAGCACCAGCCGCGAGTGCAGTGACAACCGGTGGTGGCGGTCGCCCATCCGCGCGTAGACGTCGGCGATGACCGCAAACCCGATGCCGCCGATGATGATCAGCCCGGCCACGGTCAGGAGCGCCCAGGCGTCTGACGCGTAGTTCTGCAGGCTGACCGAGAAGAGGTCGAAGCCGGCGTTGTTGAACGCTGACACGCTGTGGAAGGCGCCCAGGGCCAGGGCGCGCGGCCACGGGTAGTCGAACGACCAGCGCAGGGTCAGAATGAGCGCCCCCAGGCCCTCGAAGAGCACAGTGAACAGCAGCACCGACTTGATCAGGCGCACCACGCCGGCCAGGCTCAGGGCGCCGGTCGCCTCCTGGATCAGCAGGCGGCCGCGCAGGTTGATGCGGCGGCCGACCACGAACGCGAACAGCGTGGACATGGTCATTATCCCCAGGCCCCCCACCTGGATGAGGGCGGCGATCACGACCTGCCCGAACGGCGTCCAGTAAGTCGCCGTGTCCACGACGATGAGGCCGGTGACGCAGGTGGCCGACGTCGCCGTGAACAGGGACTCCAGGAAGCCCCCGCCCCGGCCGGAGGCGGTCGACACCGGCAGCATCAGGAGCGCCGTGCCAATAGCAATCGCCCCGGCGAAGCCCAGGGCAAGGGTTCGCGCCGGCGTCAAGAAAAAGAACTTGCTTGGGCGCTTAACAGCGACTGGCCGTTCATTCGTGGCCAGAGCCTCCACCCCCCGCGGCGCGGCACGCTAGCGCCCGCGCCCGCGCCCGCGGCGCGTGCGCCTACGCGCCCAGGCCGCGCTTGGCCTCCGCCACCAGGTTGCGGAACGCATCGCCGTCATGCACGGCGAGGTCAGCGAGCATCTTGCGGTCGATCTCCACGCCGGCACGCCTTAGGCCGCTGATGAGCCTCGAGTACGACATGCCGTTGGAGCGCGCGGCGGCGTTGATACGGGCGATCCACAGCCGGCGGAAGTCGCGCTTGCGCGCCCGGCGGTCGCGCAGGGAGTACCACAGCCCCTTCATCAACGTCTCGCGGGCGGGCCGCAAGAGCTTGCCCCGGCTTCCCCAGTAACCGCGCGTCAACTTCAGCAGCCGGCGGTGCCTGCGATGAGCGGTAACACCCTTCTTGACCCTGGCCATTGCGACTACCTCCTCGGCGCGGACACGCTCCCGCAGGTTAACGGTACGGGAGAAGCTTCTTGGCGCGCTTCAGGTCAGCCCGGCTCACGAGCGTGGGTTGCCGCAGGCGCTTCGTGCGCTTGGCGGACTTGACCTCCAGCTTGTGCCTCTTGCCGGCGCGGCGCCGCCTGATCACGCCGCCGCCGCTGACGTACATGCGCTTGTTGGCGCCACGGTGCGTCTTCATCTTGGGCATTTCTACCCCTCCTCCGCCTGACTCCCCACCACCGCCGCAGCGCCGGCCGGTTCCCCCGGCGCGGGCTTCTCGCCGGCCTTCTCGGCGGGCTTGGCCGCGGGCTTGGCCGCGGGCTTGGCCGCGGGCTTGGCCGCTGGCGCGGGCACGGCCGCGGGCTTGGCCGCGGGCTTGGCCGCTGGCGCGGGCTTGGCCGCTGGCGCGGGCACGGCCGCTGGCGCGGGCACGGCCGCTGGCGCGGGCGCGGCCGCGGGCGCGGGCACGGCCGCGGGCACGGCCGCTGACGCGGGCACGGCCGCTGACGCGGGCACGGCCGCTGACGCGGGCACGGCCGCTGACGCGGGCACGGCCGCGGGCGCTGACGCGGGCACGGCCGCGGGCGCTGACGCGGGCACGGCCGCTGACGCGGGCGCGGCCGCTGACGCGGGCACGGCCGCTGACGCGGGCGCAGCCGCGGGCGCGGCCCTGACGGCGCGCGGCTCCTGCACGGCCCGCACGTCGGCCCGCGACGCGATGATCATGACCATGTTGTGCCCTTCAACCTTGGGCATGCGCTCGATCATGCCCACTGCTTTCACCTGTTCGGCAAGACGGTCCAGGAGCTTCCGGGCCAGGTCGGCGTGAACGATCTCTCGGCCGCGGAACATGATCGTGGCCTTGACCTTGTTCCCCTCGCCGAGGAAGCGCAGGGCGCCGCGCGCCTTCACTTCGTAGTCGTGAGCCTCGATGTTGGGCCGCATCTTGACTTCCTTGACGCCCACCAGGCGCTGCTTCTTGCGCGCCTCGCGGTCCTTCTTGCTCTGCTCGTACTTGAACTTGCCGTAGTCAAGTATGCGGCACACCGGCGGCCTGGCCGTGGGCGCGACCTCAACCAGGTCGAGCCCGCGTTCGTAAGCGATCCGCAGCGCCTCGCGCAGTGGCACGATCCCCACCTGCTCGCCGGTGGCGTCGATCAAACGCACCTCTCGCGCGCGGATCGCCTCGTTCACTCGAAAGTCCTTAGTGATCGGCTTCACCTCCTGGACTGGACTCCCGCCGAAACTATGGGCGGGCGCAAGCCGCCCGCCCCAGCACGCTCAAGCCCATGTTGAACCCGGCGTGGACCTTACAGACAGTGCGGCGCGTCGCGGCTGGGGCGTCATGCGGCCCCACGCCCGAGGCACCGGCACGTCGTAAGGTGAGAAGCGCGGCTCCTGCTTTCCCACGGAATCCGCCGCACATATTCTAGCACAACGGCGGCCGCTAGTCAATCAGGCGATTTCACGGGCGGCGCCGCCTCACCCACCAGGCGGGCGATGAACTCCGGGGCGGGGACCGGGCCCAGGTCACCGCTGGCGCGGTGGCGCACCGCCACCGTGCCCGCCTCGGCCTCGCGGTCGCCCACCACCAGCATGTACGGCACCTTCTCGACCTGGGCGCGCCGGATGCGATAGCTGATCGTCTCGCTGACGTCGATGTCGGCGCGCAGGCCGGCGTCCCTGAGCTGACCCAGCACCGCCCGCGCGTAGTCGGCGTTACGCTCGACCACCGGCAACACGCGGGCCTGCACCGGCGCCAGCCAGAGCGGGAAGGCGCCGGCGTAGTGCTCGATCAGGATGCCGAAGAACCGCTCCATGGCCCCCAGCAGGGTGCGGTGGACCATGAACGGCCGGTGCTCCTTGCCGTCCTGGCCGATGAACGTCAGGTCGAAGCTCTCCGGAAGGTTGAAGTCGAACTGGATCGTCGTGCACTGCCACAGCCGGCCGATGGCGTCGCGGACCTTGACGTCGATCTTGGGGCCGTAGAACACGCCCCCGCCGGGGTCGACCTCGAACGAAAGGCCCCGCGTCTGCATCGCCCGGCGCAGCGCGTCCTCGGCCAGCTCCCAGTCGGCGGGGTCGCCGACGAACTTCTCCGGCCGCGTCGACAGGAAGAAGACGAAGTCCTTGAACCCGAAGGCGCGCCACAGCTCGCCCATGAAGTCGATGCAGCCGAGTATCTCGTCTTTCACCTGCTCGGGGGTGCAGAAGATGTGGGCATCGTCCTGGGTGAAGCCGCGCACGCGCAGGAGCCCGTGCAGCACCCCGCTGCGCTCGTAGCGATAGACCGTCCCGAGTTCAGCGAAGCGCAGCGGCAGGTCGCGGTAGCTGCGCTGGCGGTCCTTGTAGATCATGATGTGGAACGGGCAGTTCATCGGCTTGATGTAGTAGTCCTGGCCGTCAATCGACATCGGCGCGTACATGTTCTCGGCGTAAAAGCCCAGGTGCCCGCTCGTCTCCCACAGCTGCGCCTTGCCGATATGCGGCGAGTAGACGATGTCGTAGCCGTTCCTGCGGTGCCTCTCGCGCCAGAACTCCTCGACCACGGCGCGCATCGCGCCGCCCTTGGGGTGCCACACTGCAAGCCCCGGGCCGACCTCGCGGTGGATGCTGAAAAGGTCAAGCTGCGCCCCCAGGTTGCGGTGGTCGCGCTTCTCGGCCTCGGCCAGGCGCTCAAGGTGCGCTTTCAGCTCCTTCTCTGACCCGAAGGCCGTGCCGTAGATGCGCTGCAGCATGGGGCGCCGCTCGTCGCCGCGCCAGTACGCTCCCGCCGCGTGCAGGAGCTGAAAGCAGCCGATGCGGCCGGTCGACGGCACGTGGGGCCCGGCGCACAGGTCCTCGAAGCCCGCCTGCGGCTCGCCCTGCGGCTCGCCCTGGCGGTACATGGAGATGGCGGCGTCGGCCGGCAGGTCCTCAATGAGCTCGACCTTGTACGGCTCGTTTCTGGCCTGGAACTCCGCGATCGCCCGCTCGCGCGGCGCCTCGCGGCGCGAGAAGGGCAGGTCGCGGGATGCGACATCGCGCATGCGCTCCTCGATGTGCCTCAGGTCATCGGGCTGGAACGGCTCGGGCACGTCGAAGTCGTAGTAGAAGCCGTCGGCGATGGCCGGCCCGATGGCCAGCCGCGCCGCTGGGTAGAGCTCCTTGACCGCCTGCGCCAGCACGTGCGCGGCACTGTGCCGCCCGACCCCGCGCCCGGCCTCGTCGTCCCAGGTTAAGAAGCGCAGGTCGAGGGCCTCGTCAGCCGCTCCCGTCCCGGTCTCCGCCCCCGTCTCCACCCCCGTCCCGCGGGGCGCCCCCGGCAGCGGGTCCCCCAGCCGGTGGGCAAGGTCGACCGGCCGGCCGCCGAGCTGGCCGGCCAGGGCGCGCCGGGCGAGGCCGGCGCTCAGTAACGCCGCGACCTCGGCCAGAGTTGTGCCCGCCGCGTGCGAAACGACCGACCCGTCAGGTAGCCTCAATTGTACCTGCGACACTCCATCATACCCCCCTGGCGGTGCCGGAAAGCGGCCCGCAAGATCGGCGACCCCTGGCAAACCAAACGCCCCCCACCCCTACCGGGACGGGGGGCTTAGAGCCTTGCGGCTAAAACCCTCCGCGGTTCCACCCCGCTTGCCGGGCTGGCGGCGCCCCCCAAGGCACACGCCCGCGCGTTGCCCGACCGCTCCGCACGCTGTAACGGGCGTACCCGGACCGGCCTGGAAGGGCCCGTTCAGGGCCCGTTCGACCGGCGGCTCAGGGGTGGTCTTGGCGCCGGCTCATCCTGGGGCGCTCTCACCCGCGGGCGCTCACCCGCGACGCCCCTTCTCTGAAGACCCGCCCGCGCTACTCGTCCCCGTCATCGCCGTTGCTGGCCTTTCTGCGGCCACGCTATTAGACATATCATAATGCCGAAGGACGGCCTTGTCAATACCCGGCCTCCGGCCGGTGAGCGGTCCAGCCGCGGCCGACCGGCTGACAGGGCCGGCCGGACCAGCCATGTGATATAATGTTTTCGGTGGCCCAACCATAGTGTTCCTGCTGAGGTCGTGCTTGCTGGAGTATGTGATCTTGGCCCTGGAGAAGTAAGGCGCGATGAAAGGGCTGGGCAAGGCAGCGGGGCGGCTGTGGCGGTGCCGGGCGGGCCGGGGCGGCTACGACCCGCCCTGACAAGCCGGCCCCCGAACGCGGGGACAAGGGGGGTTCTCGGAGTGAGCGGCTTCTTCCCGGCAACGGGCCGGAGCGCCCTGGTTCGGCGGTGGGGCGCGGCGGCCGTTGTCGCCATCGTGCTGGCGACGCTGCCTCTGCCCGGCGTGACGGCGTCGGACGGGGTGGCCGTGGTCGTGAACGGCACGCAGTTGTCCGAGCAGGGCCTCCTGGTCGAGGGCAGCACCCTGGTGCCCATGCGCTGCATCTTCGAGGCGCTGGGGGCGCGGTTGGAGTGGGACGGGGCGACGCAGACGGTCACGGCGACCAAAGACACCAAGAAGATACGGCTGACCATCGGTTCCAAGACCGCCTACATCAATGACTTCCCCCTGACGATGGCCGTCGCGCCCGCCCTGATCAATGGCAAGACATACGTGCCCCTGCGCTTTGTCGCCGAGTCGCTGGGGGCCGAGGTGGGCTGGGACGGCGCGGCGCGGCGCGCCGATATCCGCCTCGGGCCGCCGCCGCCACCGCCCGACCCGTACCTGACGGGCTATCAGCCGTCAATCACCCTCGCCGACTACCAGAAGGCCAAGGAGTACGCGCAGCAGTTCAAGGACTGCGACACGCCCGAGTTCGACGTGCCCTACGAGCGCGTGCTCGACGAGTACGGCTGGTACAACGTGACGCAGATCAGCACACCGTGGGTCAGGGCCGTGTACAAGGAATGGACCGCCTTGAGGGACCGTGAGACGGTGAGCGACGCCGAGGTTGACGAGTTCATCAACGGGGCCAACGGCGCACTGAATTTCTTCTTTCACATTGCCGAGGAGGGCGAGAGCAAGGGCGAGTATAAGGCGGTGCTGATCCAGGGCGGAGGCACCCTGGAGCCGGAGGAGTCGGCGCTGGAATCGCGAGAGGAATTCTACAACTACGACACGGGCAGCGTCAGCAGCAGGGAGGGTACCGCGCAGGGCTACACCTACCGCTGGTACGAGGCGATCACGCGGTTCACGTTCAACGCCGCCACCATCGACCCGACGGGGCAGGTGGAGCTGAAGGCCATGGCGCCGGACGGCAAGGTGCGCAGCTACTACTGGGACCTGAGGGCCGTGCGCTAGCGCGGACGGGGGCCCGCGCCGGCCTCGCGCCGGCGGCGGGCGGGCGCGTTGGTGCCCACGGCGTGTGACGAAGCGTGGCCGGCGGCCCCCGTTCACGGG